>Ga0163215_100471_pt1 | contig 67334 bp, 61 predicted proteins | sample SynspAceP_FD_185934 | JGI IMG/M metagenome (GOLD analysis project Ga0163215, IMG submission 185934) | Saline lake microbial communities from Ace Lake in Antarctica - Synechococcus sp. Ace-P (Hybrid Assembly) | ecosystem: Environmental > Aquatic > Non-marine Saline and Alkaline > Saline | place... | reverse complement strand
AACCATCACCGACAACCAAAACGAAGGAGAAACCTAACCAGAAACATTGAACGACACGCCAACCTCAGTGGCCTGAAATCCGGCCAAGATGGTTGTCGCGCGCGGACAAGGTGGTTGACGTTCTACAAGATGGTCCCGCACATATGTGGCGAAACGACGGATATACTCATCATCAGCCATATGGGGCAGGGTGAACCAAGGATCAGCGCCGACCTCGTTGGCCAGATCGACCATCACCTCGACCGGAACGCCGCGAACATGGTAGGCATAGCTTGCATCCTCGACCTTCGGCCGGTCGTCCCACACGATCTGGCGGGAGTTGTTTGCGCCCATCCAGTCCATGAATCGCAACACGCGCATGTCGCTTATGTGGCGCAGCCAGTCAGGGTTGAAGCGTAGCCCCAATTGATCAAGCGGAAGATGATCTTCGCGCATCACACGGATGTTGCGGATATGATCGCCGCTACTGGTCGGATCAATCCTGTTGACACGCACGCCGACAAGACCGCCACCCGGTTCATAGTTGAACCGTATCTCACCCTCGCCGTAGCGCAACTGCGAGACAGGGCCTGTTACTTGCACACGCCCGATCCCCTCGTAGCTGAGTACATATCGACCTACCAGTCCTGTCGCTTCCGCAGGTTGTTCTGTCAGAATGAATGTCTCAAGCGCTTCGATTCCGCGTGGCACGGCAATGGGCCAACCTTGCGGATCGATATAGCCGCCAGCTTGCAGGGCTTCAAAATCCATGCCGCCATGTTGGCCGGGGCGATGCCCGATCCAGGGCCGCGCGGTTTTCATCAGGTCGATGAAAGGGTTTTGCGTCGACCAATCTGCAACACCACTTAGCCCGATGGCGAGGGCGGGGTTGTCCATCGCATGGGCCGCCTGTGCCTGTGTCCTTGCGGGCACCAGTGACAGAAGCGTTACCAGAAGCAGGATGAACCGGCGTGAAATTTTCTCCATGAAGGTTGGCGGCATTTACTGTTCCTGCGGTTGAAGGCGGATTTTGGTTATGCCGCAGTGCGTAGCTGCATCTGCGTCTGTCGAACCTTCAACAACTGCGCATACCCCAATAGTCCGCCCGCAATGAGCCATGTCAGCGGGGTGAGTGTAGCGTTGGGCAGCATGTCGAACATGTTGGTTGCCAGAATCAAGCTTGTGCCACCTAAAAGTGGAGGAAGGCTCCGATTGGGAACGCCGCGCAACCTGATCATCAAAATGAACAGGGGCAATGCGAGTAGACCGAATTCGGCAACATACCCAACCCAGCCCAATGAGCCGAGTGTGATGACCCAGCGACCGTCCGGTATCGTCAATATCCGGCCATCGCTGTTGTGGATCAGGGGGCGACCAAAGCTACCCCAACCAAAGACCGGTTTTTGGGTTGCGCGATCAAGGAGCAGGGCTTCGTTGACCAATCGGAAATGCAGGGATTGCGCGCTGTCAGGGCTGATCTGGTAGGCTTGGGAAATGATTTCCCGTTCTGGTATCAAGTAGTTGCCTTTCAATACCGGATAGAGAAGGGCGATGATGGTCAGCAGCATCGCGGCCCGCATTTGCATCCGGGTGCTGAAGAACACAAGCAGTGGCACAAGGCCGAGAGCGTAGAGGAAAGAGCCTAGCGACTTGCACAGGAAAAGAACCCCGAAAAGATAGATGCCCGCAAGCAGGTACTTTTGAGCCGGTCGGTTTAAGCGCTTCTCGTGCCGGAACAGGGTAAATGCGGCCACGACAGACGTGAAGCAGAAGAACGCGACCCACAGGCCGTGATAGAGAAAGACGATCGGGCGGAAACCGCCCTCGCGCATCATCTGGCCAAAGCTGTGCTGGAAGAACCCGTAGATCCAAGTGTTCAACTGCGGGCTTAGGCGTACTTCAAGAAGCATTGGCAAGGAATAGACAAGTCCGGCAATGACAAGGGCGATCAGGATGCCGCGCTGGTCGGACTCCTTGTTCAGAAAGTTCATTGCAAGGATGAAAGGCATGATCGTGATCATTTTGTCGGCGACCATCGATAGCCCTTCCTTGATCCCCAGACCCTGAATGTAGAAATTGCCGAACAAGAGCGCCTCGCCATTGGTCATTGCAGTTGCCAATGGACTGAAAACAAAAACCAATAGCAGGATCTTCGCTGGCAGCGGGCCGGGAAGGAAACGCATCTTGCGGCCATACATGAAAAAGCAGATCGCGAAGGCGGTCAGGGAGGGGATCGTTTCCTTGTCGAGGGTCGGGATCAGCGGCAGGTCAAAGCCTGCTGGACCAGGTGGCAGGAACAAATAGGCGATCAGCATGCTTGCGATCAAGGCCCGTCCCACCGGTTGGGTGCGGAACAGGGCGAGGCTGACGAGGGGCCAGGCAATGAGGACCAGATAGGCTAACCCGTTCGGCGTCACGCGGATGATCTCCTTAGGCTAGATCTCTTGCGGATATAAAAAGACCTCAAGAGTTGTAACAAACCCCAACGCGACGCTCAGGTCAAAGCCCTTCAGGAAAATGAATGTTGCGGACGCCGCTACAGCGTCCGCAACGGCTGTGTATTCAGTATCCGGTGGCCCGCATCACGACCCCGAAAGTGCGCAGAACGATTTTCACATCGGTCAGCAAGGACAGCTTGTAAAAGTAATCGCTGTCATAAGCCGCGCGTTCGCGAAAGCTGCTTTCGTTTCGGGCCGAGGTTTGCCAAGCACCTGTAATGCCCGGACGCATCTCGAAATACTCTGCGCCGGGATACATGTCTTTCTGGTTGCACATCATGGGACGTGGACCGACGACCGACATATCGCCTTTGAGAACGTTGAGAAATTGTGGCAATTCGTCCAAAGAAGTTTTGCGGATCAGCCGTCCGACCCAAGTCACGCGCGGGTCATTCCTCAACTTCTGGTCGCGATCCCATTCGGCGCGGGCAAGCGGGTTTAAGGCCAGATAAGAGGCCAACACCTGATCGGCATCTGCAACCATCGAGCGCAATTTGAGCATACGAAAGACCTTGCCATGACGGCCAACACGGTCTTGTACGTAAAAAGGTGAGCGACCATCCAGCGCGACCAGTAGCGCTATGATAGCTACTACAACCAAAACGGGAACAGAAATTGCGACGACAAAGGTTAAATCAAAGATGCGCTTACCCAATCCTGGGTAGATAACTGCTTTTCCTGCTGCCAGCCGCGGTTTGGCCGACGTCAGTACATTTCTTGTAGCGCGTGCCCGGACTGAATCCGAGTATACGCCCATATCATAAGCCATAGTCTCATTCCCCCAAATGAGCGGGCGCAGAATAAGCGCCCGGAACAGGTGAACAGGTCATCTGCGGCGGCAGGGAAGAGCTACAAAGCGGGGGAACAGGCATAGGAAAGCCGGTCGCAGACCAGAGGTCCACGGTGCTAAGTCCTAAATTTCGTTATATGTTCCCCTTACCCCCGCCCTATCTGGCAGCACAACGCGGAGGATGTATGCTAGGTCTAGTCACTCTCTGCTTTGGCCCTGAAAGGCCGCAAACTTCGTTTCGAAAAAATTTAAACGAGTCTAATCAGCACCGAACAACAGTATGACACATTTAAGCCTTTTTTGGCCATCACGTCAATCGGTCGGTAGAGCAACTTTCGATAAAAAGAATACTCGTGTGTCGTTGTGCAACAGGTTGAGACGCATCTTTTAAGTCGTAAAAAATCACGATGGTCAGGGGGTGGATGGGCATCCAGCCACTCTGAGCATCGTCCTGCATAAGCATGAAAATGCTAAGAAAAGTCATCTATTGTTTCCAAAAGTAAGCAAAAAGAGCCGTGGGGACTCGTTTGTCATTCCTTACGCTACAAATAAGAGATTTTCTGAGGGTGTCGTGACAGTTGTGGACTGTTTGAGATGTGACACACCATCGCTTCGGCCATGGCGAGAAAATGGCTAAAATAAGGCACTCGCTAGACGGTGCTCAATCACAAGGTGTTTACGATCTGACTATCGAAAGTTGGAAAAACATCAACTTCAGAAGGAGCATAGTGCCAAACAATGTGGCAGATCCGTTGGGATATTTTCTAAAGCTGAAACAGTGAGGGTCGATTGTGCTGGGAATGTGGCCTCATTTGATTCGAGATGCTGGCAGTCCGGCGGCTCAGAATGCGCCAGCCATCGCCAGCAGTGGCAGGATTAGCGCGAAAATCCCGATGTCACCAAACCCGCCACCGTCGTCTGACGAATCCTCTTCCATCGCATCAGCCTCGGCTTGGGCTGCGGCGGCTTCCTGCTGAACGGCCAGTTGCTCTATTGTCGGAGTGTTGTTGGCGTCTGTGGCAGACATTCTGAACATTGTGGATGAATCGTCGAACTGCTGACCGAGCAGCGTCCAGTCTTCGGCGGCGCGGGCCTCGGCCAGCCCTGCTTCCATTTCAGGGGTGAAATCCGCGCCTTCGATAACGATCTGGACAATCTCGCGCGGGTTCAGGGAAACGCTGATGGTTCCGTTGTCATAATGATCGTTGGGGTCGAGTTCGGTGACGACCGGCGTTGCTTTCGAGCTGCCAACCAGATCGCCGGTCGCGACACCCAGCTTTGTCATCGTGATCTTGTCGAAGCCCGTGATGAGATTGCTGATGTCGACATCGGTGCTGTGGGTTTCCAAGGCATTTGTGGACTGGATATAAAAGACAGCCCGTTCCGTGCCTGCGAAAAGGTGCACTTCGGCATTTTCGAGGGCAATTTCGCTTTCGCGCGGGGCTGCGCCTTCAAGTTCGATGGCGCGTGTACCGGGCAGGGCCTCGCTCATCATCTTGAAGAATTCGCCGCCGACTTTCATGTCGGGCTGGCCTTCATCTCCGGTTAGGTTTGACTGGCTTCCTTGTTGGATGGCCCAGATATAGGCGGATGTTGCCTCGTAAAGGCCCATCGCCTCGACCATGTCGAGCATCTGGCCAGCCTGAACCAAGCCGAAGTCTTCGGTGGAATCGCGATTGGGCGCTTTGACATTCCACTCGGTGACGACGGGTTTGACGTTGTCGAATTCCTTGCCCCATGTATCGGCGATGGTGCGTAGCTCGAACGTCTGGCTGGATGTTGCGAATTCTCCGCGCGAATAGATATGTGCCACGACTCCGTCGACGGCGGCGATTTCTTCGGGTTCGTCGAATTCGCGCATGATCAACAGGTTTGCGATCTTTGGCCATGCAATCTCGCCGCTGGAATAGATGTACCTGTCTTCGAGCGGCAGGTCATATTCGGCCGAAAACTGCGCCAGCTGTTCTTCTGCGGTGCCTTCGTAGCGGCCATTGAAGCTGGCGAAGTTGTAGTTCAACCCCATCTGCACAAGGATCTCGGTGTTGCTGAACAGCTCTGCGTAATCCGGATGCGCGGTCAGTTCCTCGTCGACGATGCGGGACATTGTGCTGGCAACGCGGCCATATTCGACCGAGGACATCTCGCCGCTGCCCCAATACTCGTTCCCGATCTCGAAGCCCGCGATACGCGGTTGGCCATAAAGACCGTCAAGTGTATCGCGCACGAAATCGCGCAACGCGTCTTCGTCCACTTCGGCGTAGCGGTCGCCGTTGGCGTCGGTTTCGGTGCTCAGCTGGGTGCGGGTGGGAAGAACGATCAGGACGGCGCGCCCTGTCTCTTCGGCCCAGTCCATGAAGTCGGAATAGGGCAGCAATTCCATATCGACGCCGGATTTGTAATGCTGCGTCGCGATCCGGTCGGGGTCGGTTATATCGAAATAGCGCTCTGTCAGGGAGCCGCCGGGATAGCGGATTGTGCCTGCGCCCAGATAGTCTGCTGCCTCGTCAAACGTGCCCTCGTCCCCCAGCCTGTCGCGTGTGGACAGGATGTTGGCGCCGAAATGCTCTTCGGTGAATGTGCGCCCATAAAAGCCTTTGAGAGCAAGCGTTTCCATGTCCCGACCCTGACAAGTTGGTTAATATCTGGTGGAACGGGTTGCAGATTACGTGCCGCGCTCTGGCGGTTTGATCCGGCGATGGCATGGGTTTTGCGGCCAACTGGTTAGCGGCACAGACCTTTGGATGGGTCCGGATCATCTGACGGGCGCAAGATAAACTTTTGCGGCACAAAACTGCGGGGCGCGCGTGATGAGTGCGGACCAAATGGATACGGCCAAGTCAGATTTCGGCGAATTCGCCTCATAAGTTTGGCTTGGCTTTTGCCATATCGACCGTGGCGGTGAAAAAACGGGCAGTTGAGTCTTTGTTTTGTTGCTTGGGCTGCGCCGTCGCCGTGTGGTCCGGATTTTCGCTTGCGTCGAATCCGAAACCAACCATGATGAACCTATTACTGATTGGTTCGCAAAGGTCCGACATGCCCGATCAAGACCGCGATAATTCCTCGCTTGCGCTGGAGCGGTTGCGCGCCATGCTGCGCGATATTCCCGCGACGGGCGACAATCGTATCCCGACAGAGCGTCAATTGGTTGAAAGTCTTGGGATCAGCCGCCGTTCTGTCCGGCGCGCACTTGAGGTGTTGGAGGCGGAAGGTCTGGTCTGGCGTCGGCAGGGTGCGGGCACATTTGCCGGGCCACGCCCTGATACTTTGGTCGAGCCGGACGCACTGGATGCCAATTTCACCGAAGTGATGGAAGTGCGTCTGCGGCTTGAGCCACAACTGGCGCAACTTGCGGCGCTGCGGGCCTCGGGCGCGGATATCGCGCGGATGCGGGACATTCTGGTGCGGTTGGAGGCGACAGAGGATGCTGACGGGCGCGAGTTGTGGGATTCTGCCTTTCACCGCGAGATCGCGCGGGCGGCGGGCAACCGGTTTTTTCTGGTGATTTTCGACTCGATGGACCGCGCCCGCCATGGCGATACATGGCGCGACCTGCGCGAACGGGTCCGAAGCCGTGCCAATCTGGCGCAAACCACGCTTCAGCACCGCGAGCTTGTGGATGCGATCGCGGCCCATGATCCGGTACGCGCGGGTGCTGCGATGCGGACGCATCTGATGGCATTGCATGACAGGATTTTGCGGCTGACCTCACTGGAGGCGCTGGAAGATGCCTGAAGTTCCGGTGCTGGAAGTTGCAAACCTGTCGATCCGCTTTCGGGGCCAGCAGCTTGATCTGATCGACGATGTGAGTTTTGCGATCCAACGCGGCAAGACACTGTGTCTGGTAGGCGAATCCGGTTGCGGGAAATCCGTGACCTCGCTGGCGATCATGGGGTTGTTGCCCAAGCGTGCCGCGACGGTGCGCCAAGGGGCGGTGCGGTTCAACGGGCGTAATCTGCTGGATTTGCCGGACGCGGCGATCGAGGATCTGCGCGGCAACAGCATGGCGATGATCTTTCAGGAGCCGATGACCAGCCTCAACCCTGCCTTTACAGTGGGTCATCAGGTGGCGGAGGCGGTGCGCCGTCACAAGGGTTGTTCGGATGCCGAGGCACGGGACCGCGCGCTGGAGATGTTTCGCAAGGTCAGGATGCCCGCGGCGGAAACGCGGCTGGATGATTACCCGCACCAGATGTCGGGTGGCATGCGCCAGCGTGTGATGATCGCGATGGCGCTGGCCAATGATCCGGCATTGCTGATCGCGGACGAGCCGACGACGGCGCTGGATGTGACCATTCAGGCGCAAATATTGGATCTGATGCGCGAGTTGCAGGAAGACACCGGGGCGGCGTTGTTGATGATCACCCATGATCTGGGTGTCGTGGCCGAGATCGCGGATGATGTGGCGGTGATGTATGCGGGCCGGATCGTCGAAAGCGGTCCTGTCGGGCGCATTTTTGACGAGCCGCAGCATCCTTATACATTGGGGCTGATGGGGTCGATGCCCGCCATTGCCGGACGGCAGGGGCGTTTGCTGACGATCCCGGGCGCGGTGCCTGCGCCTGATGCGATGCCCGAGGGCTGTCGTTTTGCCACGCGCTGTCCCTTTGTTATCCCCGCCTGTTCCGCGACACGGCCTGATCTGGTGGGGATCGGCTTCGGGCAATCGGTGGCCTGCCTGCGCGCACCGCTGGATAGCATGGTGGCGGCGGAATGACCGATATCATCCTGCAAACCCGTAATCTGTATAAGCGCTTTGTTCAGGGCGGGGGGTTGTTTGCCAAGACGACGACGATCCATGCGGTCAATGGCGTGTCGATTGATGTGCGGCGGGGCGAGACCTTTGCCATTGTGGGCGAATCCGGCTGCGGGAAATCGACTTTGGCGCGGCTGTTGCTGCGGCTGATCGATGCCAGCGAGGGTCAGGTGATCTATGAGGGGCAGGATCTGACGGCCCTGAGCGGGTCGCAGATGCGCGCCTTGCGGTCCGATCTGCAGTTCATTTTTCAGGACCCTTTTTCATCGCTGAACCCGCGTATGAGCGTTGAGGCGATCATTGCCGAGCCGTTGCGGGTCCATACCCGTCTGTCTGCCGATGAGCGGCGGACCAAGGTGGCCGATCTGATGGCACGCGTGGGCCTGCGCCCCGATATGGCGGATCGCTATCCGCATGAGTTTTCCGGCGGGCAGCGCCAGCGTATCTGCATTGCGCGGGCTTTGGCGTCGGGTCCGAAACTGTTGATCGGGGACGAGCCGGTATCCGCCCTTGATGTCTCGGTGCAGGCGCAGATCGTGAACCTGCTGGAGGATCTCAAGCAGGAGTTCGGTCTGACCTTGGTGATCATCGCGCATGATCTGGCTGTGATCCGCCACATGAGCGACCGTATCGCCGTGATGTATCTGGGCGAAGTCGTCGAGTTGGCGGATACCGAGACATTGTTCACTGCGCCGCGTCATCCCTATACCCAAGCGTTGCTGGCGGCGATTCCGGTGCCTGTACCCGGTGCTGCCACGACGCGGACGGTGTTGGGTGGTGATATTCCGTCGCCCGCCAACCCGCCTGCAGGCTGCAAGTTCAATACGCGCTGCCCACATGCGACCGATCTGTGCCGCAGCACCAGACCTGTTTTGGAAGGTGCGGCGCATCAGGTCGCCTGTCACTACCATGATACTCTGCCAAGTCCGGATCTGCCTATCGCCAGAACCGGCACCCGCAGGCCCGCCGCTGAAGCGCGTTTTGCGCTGTATCGTGCGGCAACACAGACAAAAACCACCAACAAGGAGACCACATCATGACAATAAGAAAGCTGATGACCGCGCTTCTGGCGTCGGTCGCGATGACATCCGGGGCTTTTGCCGCCGATCTCAGGATCGGGTTGCAGGAAGACCCTGACGCGTTGGACACCGATCAGGCGCGGACTTTCGTGGGCCGCATCGTGTTTGAATCGCTGTGCGACAAGCTGGTGAATATCACACCGGAACTGGATTTCATTCCCGAACTGGCCACGTCATGGGAATGGTCCGAGGACGCCACGACCCTGACCATGCAGTTGCGCGACGATGCGGTGTTCCATGATGGCACGCCCTTTGACGCCGAGGCGGTTGTTGCCAATATCGACCGCTCCAAAAACCTTGCCGAAAGCCGCCGCAAGTCTGAACTTGCTTCGGTCGCAAGCGTTGCTGCTACCGGCTCGCATGAGGTGACGTTCACGCTGACCGCACCGGATGCCACGCTGATCGCACAATTGTCGGACCGTGCCGGCATGATGCTGTCGCCGACAGCCGCCGCCGAAAAGGGGCTGGATCTGGCCAATGATCCCGTCTGTTCGGGGCCTTACAAATTTGTCGAGCGTATCCAGCAAGACCGTATCGTGCTGGAGAAATTCGCCGATCACTATGACGCGGGCAGCTACAGCTTCGAGCGGCTGATCTTCCTGCCGATCCCCGACACGACTGTGCGTCTGGCTAACCTGCGTTCGGGCGATCTGCATATGCTGGAGCGTTTGGCGCCGTCCGATGTGGCGGGTGTGCAAGGCGATGGCAATCTGAGCTTCGCCTCGGCGACCAGTCAGGGCTATCAGGGTATCACCGTCAACGTGAACAATGGCGCGCGGTCGGAAACGCCCTTTGGTCAGGACAAGCGGGTGCGTCAGGCGCTGTCGCTGGCGATTGACCGCGAGGTGATCAATCAGGTCGTGTTCGAGGGCACATATGCGGCGGGCAACCAGCCGTTCCCGCCGACATCGCCGTGGTATGATCAGACCAATCCGGTGCAGGCGCGTGATGTCGATGCGGCCAAGGCATTGCTGGCCGAAGCGGGTCTTGACGGTATCTCGGTCGAGATTCAGGCGGCCAACAACCCTGTGCAGCTGCAACTGATGCAGGTGATCCAGTCGATGGCGGCGGAAGCCGGGATCGAGATTGCAATCAAGGCGACCGAGTTTGCCACCATGTTGCAGGAACAAACGGCAGGCAACTATGACGCCACGCAGGTGGGCTGGTCGGGCCGGACGGACCCTGATGGCAACATCCATTCCTTCATGACCTGTGCAGGTGGTCTGAACGACAGCAAATATTGCTCGGAAGAGGTGGATGCACTGCTGAACGCGGCGCGCACGTCGATTGATCCGGCAGAGCGCAAGGCCAGCTATGACGCGGCCAATGCGATCCTGCGGGAAGAACTGCCGATCATCTATCTGTATCACCAGACATGGCTTTGGGCGATGTCGAACAAGGTGCAGGGCTTTACCTCTTATCCTGACGGCATGATCCGCCTTGCCGGTGTGACGATGGAATAAGCCTGACGGCTTGCGAATAGGTCCGGGGCTGCGAGGCCCCGGATATAACCCGACCAAACGGACAGGCCCATGCTGTTGTTCATCCTCCGCCGTATCCTTATCGCGATCCCGACGCTGATCCTTGTGTCGATGTTCGTCTTTGCCTTGCAGAAACTTCTGCCGGGCGATCCGATCCTTGTGATGGCAGGCGAGGATCGCGACCCCGAAGTGATCGCGCTGTTGCGCGAGAAATACCGCATGAACGATCCGATCCCGATGCAATATCTTTATTGGGCTTTTGATGTGCTGCGCGGTGATCTGGGGATTTCGCTACGCACAAACGAGCCGGTCCTGAGCCTGATTGCGTCGAAACTGCCGGTGACGATCCAGCTTGCGCTGATGTCGATGCTGTTTGCCTTTCTGATCGGTATTCCCGCCGGTATCCTGTCGGCTGTCCGCAAGGGCACCTGGGTGGATTGGCTGGCCAATCTGGTTGCGCTGTCGGGCCTGTCGATCCCTAATTTCTGGCTGGGGATCATGCTGATCCTGCTGGTCTCGGTCAATCTGGGCTGGTTGCCGGCGTCCGGTTACGAAAGTCCCTTTGTCGATCCGGTCAAGTCGCTGCAAACGATGATCATGCCTGCCTTTGTGCTGGGCACAGCGCTGGCGGCGACCCTGATGCGGCACACACGATCTGCCATGCTGGGTGTGTTGCAGGCCGATTACGTCCGCACCGCGCGCGCCAAGGGGCTGCGGGGGCGGGTCGTGATCCTGAAACATGCGTTCCGCAATGCGGTTCTGCCTGTCGTGACCCTGTCGGCGCTGCTGTTTGGCGAGTTGCTGGCAGGCGCCGTGCTGACCGAGCAGATCTTTACCATTCCCGGTTTTGGCAAACTGATCGTGGATGCCGTGTTCAACCGTGATTATGCCGTGGTGCAGGGCGTTGTGCTGTGCACGGCGGTAGGATTCATCCTGATGAATCTGGTGGCCGATGTGCTGTATGTGATCCTGAACCCCAGACTGAGGACTGCGCAATGAGTGCTATCGCTGATCCCTCCGTCAGATCCTCCAGTCGGGCGTGGCGCAAGTTGCGCGCCAATAAAAGCGCGCTCGTGGGGGCGACGATTGTGACCCTGTTTGTGGTGCTGGCGTTGTTGGCACCCGTCCTGCCGATTGCAAATCCGTCCGGCACCGATTGGGGCGCAATCCGCAAGCCACCCTCGGCTGCGGCATGGATGGGCACCGACGAGATCGGGCGCGATGTGCTGTCGCGGATGATCTGGGGGGCGCAGGCGTCCTTGCTGGCAGGTGTTGTGTCAGTCCTGATCGCGGTGGCGATTGGCGTGCCGTTCGGCCTGATCGCAGGTTATTTCGGCGGCTGGACCGACAGCATCATCAGCCGCGTGACCGAGGCGTTGCTGGCGATGCCGTTCCTGATCATGGCGATTGCTCTGGCGGCGTTTCTGGGGCCATCCCTGACCAATGCGATGATCGCGATCGGCCTGTCCGCCGTGCCGATCTTTATCCGCCTCACGCGGGGTCAGGTGTTGGCCGTCAAGACCGAGGATTATGTCGAAGGTGCGCGTGCCATCGGGTTGGGGCATATCCCGATCATGACACGCTATATCCTGCCGAATGTCTTTCCGCCCATTCTGGTGCAGGCCACGCTGACGATTGCGACCGCGATCATTGCCGAAGCAGCCCTGTCTTTTCTGGGACTGGGCCAGCAACCGCCCGCGCCAAGCTGGGGCTCGATGCTGAACACCGCCAAGAATTTTCTGTCTCAGGCGCCGTGGATGGCGATCTGGCCGGGGGCCGGGATTTTTCTGGTGGTCATCGGATTCAACCTTATGGGCGACGGGCTGCGCGATGCGCTTGACCCGCGCGAACACTGACATTTCGGGAGGAATTGAATGTCTGCCTTTACCACGCGCCCTGAGATTTTGGGCCGCTTCGGGGTTGTGACCTCGACCCATTGGATTGCATCTGCAGTGGGCATGAAAATGCTTGAGCAGGGTGGCAATGCCTTTGATGCCGCGGTTGCGACGGGGCTGGTTCTGCAAGTGCTTGAGCCGCATCTGAACGGACCTGGCGGTGATATGCCTGCGATCATTTATTCCGCTGCCAAGGGCAAGGTCGAGGTGATCTGCGCCCAGGGGCCGACACCTGCGGGTGCCACGATTGAGCACTACAAGGCCGAGGGGATGAAGGTCATCCCCGGTGACGGTTTGCTGGCGACGGTCATACCCGGTGCATGGGACGGCTGGATGCTGATGCTGCGCGACTATGGGCGATTGAGCCTGCGCGAGGTGCTGGAGCCTGCGATCTTCTATGCGGCGCAAGGTCATCCTGTGTTGCCGCGTGTTGCCGCAACAATTGCGGGTCTGAGTGATTTCTTCCGCAAGGAATGGCCGACATCGCATGAGACATGGTTGCCGGGTGGCAATGCGCCAGAGCCTTGGGCGAATGTCACCAACCCCGTGCTGGCCGAAACGTGGACACGGATTCTGACCGAGGCAGAGGGCAAACAAGGCCGCGAGGCGCAGATAGATGCCGCCCGCGATGCCTTCTATCGCGGCTTTGTGGCGGATGGCATTGCGGCCTATCTGGACAAGGCCGAGGTGATGGATGCCTCGGGCTCCAAGCACAAGGCGGTTCTGTCGGCGGATGATCTGGCCGGATATGCCGCGCATGTCGAGGCACCGCTGACCTATGATTACCACGGCTGGACGGTTGCCAAATGCGGGCCTTGGACGCAGGGACCTGTGTTCCTGCAAGCGCTGGCGCTGCTCAAAGGGTTCGATCTGGGTGCGATGGACCCGCTGGGCGCGGATTTCATCCATCATGTCGTCGAGGCCAAGAAGCTGGCCTATGCGGACCGCGAGGTTTATTACGGCGATCCCGATTTCGCGTCTGTGCCGCTCGATGTGCTGTTGTCGGATGATTACAACACCGCCCGTGCCAAGCTGATCGGGCAGCGCGCCGATATGGACCTGCGCCCCGGTATCGTGCCGGGATTCGAGGATCAGGCGGCGCGTACCATGGCATTGCTGGCCGCCCTCAGCCGCACGGATGAGGCGGTGTATGAACCGACCATGGCGCATCTGTCAGAGAAGAAGGGCGATACTGTCCATATCGATGTGATCGACAACGAGGGCAATATGGTTTCGGTCACGCCATCGGGTGGCTGGCTGCAATCCTCGCCCACGATCCCCGGTCTGGGATTCTGTCTGAACAGCCGCGCGCAGATGTTCTGGCTGGAGCCGGGATTGCCTACCTCGCTTGAACCCGGAAAGCGGCCACGGACCACGCTGACGCCTTCGCTGGCGTTGAAAGACGGGGTGCCGCAGCTTTCGTTCGGGACGCCCGGGGGCGACCAGCAGGACCAGTGGCAGTTGGTGTTCTTCCTGCGCTACGTCCATCACCAGATGAACCTGCAAGAGGCGATCGACGCACCGCTGTTCCATTCGACGCATTTCCCGTCGAGCTTTTTCCCGCGCTCGCGTGAGCCGGGGATGATCATGGCCGAGAAGAGTTTCGGGCCGGCGGTTCTGGACGATCTGCGCGCGCGCGGCCATCTGATCACCGAGGCCGAGCCTTGGACCGTGGGCCGCATGACCGCTGCGCGGCGTGATCCTGACGGGTTGCTGCGGGCTGCGGCGACGCCGCGCCTGATGCAAGCCTATGCCGTGGGGCGGTGAGCGATGACATATTCCATCGTAGCGCGTGACCCTGCCACCGGACATCTTGGCATCGCCGTTGCCAGCCGCTTTTTCGCGGTGGGCTGTGCGGTGCCTTTCCTGAAAGGGCATGTGGGGGCGGTTGCCACGCAAGCCTTTGTCAATCCGACCTATGGGCCGGACGGTTTGCGCCTGCTGGAGGCGGGGGCGCCGCCGGATGCGATCATCCCGATCCTGACGGGGCGCGATGACGGGCACCCGAACCGGCAGTTCCACCTGATCGACGCCGAGGGGCGCAATGCTGCGTTCACGGGGGAAAACTGTGTGGACTGGTGCGGGCATCTGGTGGCGGAAGGCGTGTCGGTTGCGGGAAATATGCTGGAAGGACCAGCCGTGATTGCCGACACGCTGACGGCTTATCAGGCGGCGATGGACAAGCCATTGGCCGAGCGGTTGCTGATCGCGATGCAGGCAGGCGAGGATGCGGGCGGCGACAAGCGCGGCAAGCAATCGGCCTGTCTGGTGATCATCCGTGATCAGGATTACCCGTGGCTGGATATCCGCGCTGATGATCACGGCGATCCGCTGTCCGAGTTGCGCCGCCTTTATGCCGTCGCGCAGGAGCGGTATCTGCATGTGGCCGAAACCATGCCGACGCGCGAGAACCCGCATGGCATGGTTGATCGCACCGCAATTGACGAGACCATCGCAAGGCTGGAGGCAGAACGGATCGCAGCGGGGCGGCCCACGGCCTCGCATATGGCGAACAAGGGCTAACGGCTTTCGCCACGTCAAGGGAGGTGCAGCTTCCGAGCAATCGCGCGCGGGTCGCTGCCTAGGGTAGCGGAATATGCTCGGCGCGGTCCTCGGGGGGCAGGTCGAACATCCCTGTGCCCCATTGGGCTGCGCGCCACGCCTCTTTCGCGGCCTCTATCCGTTCGCGCGAGGAGGCCACGAAATTCCACCAGATATGGCGCGGCCCGTTCAGCGTGGCACCGCCCAGTGCCATCAACCGCGCACCCTGTTCGCCCGCGCGCACAGTGATCCTGTCGCCGGGGCGGAACACCATCATACGGCCAGCCTCGAACACCTCGCCCGCGATCTCGACCGTGCCTGACGTGATATACAGCCCCCGATCCTCGTGATCGTCAGGCAAGGGAAAGCGTGCGCCGGACTCCAACACCACATCCAGATAGAAGGTTTCGGAATACATCGTCGCGGGCGCTTTTGCGCCGTAAGCCTCGCCAAGGATCAGCCGCGCTTTGATGCCCGTATCCGTGATTTCGGGCAGGGCATTGGCACTATGGTGTTCGAAGAACGGCACGTCATCCTCGCGGTCTTCGGGCAGGGCAATCCATGTCTGGATGCCGAAAAGACTGGACGGACCCTGCCGCGTAAGCTGCGGCGTGCGCTCGGAATGGGTGACGCCCTTGCCCGCCATCATCCAGTTCAGCGCACCGGGGCGGATGATCTGGTCGGCACCAGTGCTGTCGCGATGATGGAACTCGCCCTGATAAAGGTAAGTGACCGTGCCAAGGCCGATATGCGGATGCGGGCGCACGTCGATCCCTTTTCCCGTCAGAAATTCAGCAGGCCCTGCCTGATCGAAGAATATGAAGGGTCCCACCATCTGGCGTTTTGGTGCTGGAAGTGCACGGCGCACCTCGAAGCCGCCAATGTCGCGGGCACGTGGCACGATCAGCGTTTCGATTGCATCAATGCCGACATCATCGGGGCATCCGGGGTCAAGGGTCGGGTTCCAGCTCATGGTGCATCCTCCGGTTTCTACGATAGCCTATGCAGACTGGGCCAGCCGGGCAAGCAATGCCTGATCGCCCCAGCCGAACGCGGCTGCAGCGTTTCCGGGGCCGACATCATGTATCAGGCAAGCCTGCCTTCGTCGTCGATCACCGCAAGCTGGCTGTCGGTTGTGTTCCATTGCCACAGCACCAGATTAAGGCTGGTCGCAGTCGTGCCTTGGGCAAAGCTGCGGACCAGACAGCCCGCGAAACCGGCCTTGATCAATGTTCTGGCAAGCTCTTGCGTGGGTACCTCGCGCCCCTCAAGCATGGCTGTTCGCCAAGCAGGATCGGCCAGAGTATTGGTGGTCATGCCATATGCGACCAGAGCGTTGTCGTCGCGTGTGTCAAAGACCGGCCCCAGATTGGCGCGGTAGCTGACAAGGGTTGTGGGTTGCAGATCGCCAACCTGATTGGCCTCGCGCAGCGCGGTGACGGGATCGAGGGCAGTGTAAAGAGCGGCCACGCCCTTGGGGTTGAACCGCCCGCCATAGAGTGCAGCACCGCGCCCCGAAAGTGGATCGCGCGCAAAGACAGGATTAAGGGCACGATAGAGCCGTCCCTGAAACCGACCCGCGTTGAGTGGCATCAGGCGTAGACGCCTGCATCCACCGCGTCGATATACTCCAGCACCTGTTGCGCCTTGCCATCCTGTACCAGTTGCATCGCGGTGCGTCCGTCAAAGCCCGGCAGCGGTTCCGAGCGCAGCCAGGCATAGGCCATCAGTTCCGAGCCAAAGCGTGGTTCCACCTTGTTGAGCACCTCAACCAGTTCGCGCAGGCGGCGTTGTGTGCGATCGGACTGGATGCGCGTGCGGCGTTGCAGCGCGTCCTTGGCCAAGCCGACCGTCAGCGCGATTTCCTCGCTGCTGGTGCGCAGGATCGCGGCGATCTTCTTTGGCTCAAACAACCCGCCGTCTGCATATTGGGCGATGGACATGACGCCTCCTTCATCAGTAGATATGACGATATATAGCGTTAAATTTACCGTTTTACAAGTCTGCTGTCGAGGATACTGCCTTGGATTGGCTACGCAGATAGGCAATCTGTCGCAGGCCGGCACAAGCAATGTGCCGCCCAGAAGCCAGATGCCGACACGGTTTGAAATCTGGCCAAACCACCAATGCAGCCCCGGAAAAGGCGCCACTTTTGGCAAGGTGGCCAGCATGTTCAGGGCCAGAAAACGGGTAAAGTTCATAAGGGAAGATGACCGTTTTGCCGCAATCCAGCGGGAAGTTTAACCCTGAGCGCAGGCTTAACGCCCTTTCCAGACCGGATCGCGTTTTTCGGCAAAGGCTTGCGCGCCTTCAAGTTGATCCGCGCTGGAATAGAGCCTGTCGACGGTGGCAAACTGGCGTTTGGTGATCCGGTTCAGCGCATCCTGAAAGCGCAGGGACTCGGCCTCGCGCACGACTTCCTTGATCGCGGCATAGACAAGCGGTGGGCCGCTTTCCAGCATGCGCGCCAGATCCCATGCCTTGGGCAGCAGATCGGCAGGCGTTGTGATCTCGCGCAGAAGGCCCCAGTGCCGTGCCTCGTCAGCATCGAACCAGCGCCCCGTCAGCAGCAGGTCCATCGCCACGTGATAGGGGATGCGCTTGGGCAGTTTGATGGACGCTGCATCTGCCACCGTGCCCGAGCGGATCTCGGGCAAGGCGAAGGTTGCATTGTCGGAGGCAAGGATCAGATCGCAAGACAGCGCCAGTTCCAGCCCGCCGCCACAACAGATGCCGTTGACTGCGGCAATCACCGGCTTGTTCAGATGTGGCAGTTCCTGCAAGCCGCCAAAGCCGCCCACGCCGTAGTCGCCATCGACCGCGTCGCCATCAGCCGCTGCTTTCAGATCCCAGCCGGGGCAAAAGAATTTCTGACCCTCTGCCCGCAGGATCGCTACGCGCAGGCTGTCGTCATCGCGGAAATCACGAAACACCTCGCCCATGATACGGCTTGTCGCCAGATCAATGGCATTGGCCTTGGGCCGGTCCAGCGTGACTTCAAGGATTGCGTTCTCCCGCCTTGTACGGATCGGGCCTTGGGTGCGCATCTGCATCATGTTGCTTCCTTCCAGATCACGGCATCGACAGCGACAGCGCCATTGCTGCCAACCATCAGCGGGTTGATTTCGATTTCGTCCAGCATGGTGTCAGTCGCCAGCATGGACTGCAACGCCAGCGCCACTGCGACGACCGCCCCCACATCGGCACGGGGACGCCCGCGATAGCCATCCAGCAGGGGCCAGAGGCGCAAGCGGTGCAAAGCCTGTATGATATCGTCCGCAGCGACCGGCAGAACAAGCGTCACTGTATCGGCCAGAACCTCTGCCATCACACCGCCAAAGCCCAGCGTCAGGGTCGCCCCATAGACCGGATCGCGGCGCAGCCCGATCAACAGTTCGGCCAGCGTATCTGTCACCATTTCCTCGGCCAGATAGCCTGCGGCACCGGGCATGTCGGGCTGGCCGTCCAGTGTCGACAGGTTCAGGCGCACCGCGCCCGCTTCGGTCTTGTGGGCAAAGCCCAAACCTTTGAGGGCCAGCGGGGGGGACAGTTTTCCCGCCAAGGGGCGCAAGGCTGCTAGGGTAGGAGCACTGACACCCTGTGGGATGCTGACACCGTTCCGCACCAGCAGTGCCTTTGCTGCATCCTCGGGTAGCAGCGTCAGACTGTTGTGGCGTGACATGACAGGCAAGGGACGCCAGTTGTCGCGACCCTGAGCTACCTGAGCGGCACGGATCGCTGCGAGTGCGGTTTCAAGACCCATCAAAGGGGCGATGCCCTGATCCATCAGGGCGATGGCGCGCGCCTCGTCAAAGTTTTCCGGCAGTGAGGCGACAGGAAAGGCAGGCTTGCCGGTGGCGTTGGCGGCTGCGGTGATTGCGGCCAGGGCAGGCTCGAAACTGGCGGGATCGCAGCGGTCGGGGCGGGGCGGGTCGATGATGAAAAGGCCAGCATCATAGCCCGCCAGCATGGTGGTAAAGACATCGGTCGTGCGCGGCCCGTCGCCCCAGATGAAGGTGTGATAATCAAGCGGATTGGCAATGCTGACGATCGGGCCAAGGATATCCGACAGCCGCGCGCGCTGCGCGTCGGAAGGTGGTGGAAAGTCCAGACCGAAAGGTGCTGCAAGATCCGAGACCAGACCGGCCTCGCCGCCCGAACAGGATAACGAGCATAGGCGCCGCCCAAGGCCGGGGCCATGGACATGCAAGATCTTGAGGGTTTCGATCAGTTCAGCGGGTGTGTCCACCTCGGCCACACCGATCTGGCGCAGGTAAGCGGAGGAGGCGGCACCGCCCCCCGCAAGGGATGCAGTATGCGAGGTTGCCGCATCGCGCGCGGCGTCAGTCTTGCCGGACTTGATGGCGACAATGCCCTTTCCCGTAGCGCGCGCTGCCTGGGCCAGTGCTGCGAATGCCGCAGTATCGCCGAATCCCTCGATATAGAGCCCCAGCGCCGTGACGCGGTCATCGGCCAGCAGCGCTTGCGCCAGTTCCGCCAGCCCGACCTGCGCGGCATTGCCCAGACAGGCGACATAGGCGACAGGCAGGCCGCGTGCCTGCATGGTCAGATTGATCACGATGTTGGACGACTGGCTGAGTAGCGCCACACCACGATCTACCCGCCGCCCGCCATGCTGGTCCGGCCAGAGCAGGGCACCGTCGAGATAGTTGATCAGACCATAGCAATTCGGCCCCAGTACCGGCATCTCCCCGGCGTTGCGGACCAGTTGGTCCTGCAGATCGCCCGCGCCGGATTCGCGCCAGCCCGAGGCAAAGCAGATCGCCCCGCCCGCACCCATGGCGGCCAGTTGTGCCACAACATCCAGTGTGGCATGGCGGTTGACGCCGATGAACGTCGCATCGGGTGCGGCGGGCAGATCGGCAAGAGTGGGATAGCAGGGTGCGCCTGCGATCCGGTCCCGTGTCGGATGCACCGGCCAGACCGGGCCGTCAAAGCCCATGCGCTCGCATTGCTCGACCACATTGCCCGCCCAGCCGGAGCCCAGCACAGCGATGGAACGCGGGCGCAACAGGCGCGACAGGTCCATCAGAAGGCCCCTTGCAGACAGGGCGCAAGGGCCGGCGCGAAGGCGGGGGCTTTGCCCCCGGACCCCCAGGATATTTTTGAACAGATGATCTGCAAAGGTCGCCCTGCCCCGAACCAACGGGGCAGGGAAACATCACCTGTTACGGTCATTGGGGTCCCCCCCTGTACCGCCCCATCACTCTGCCAGCGCAAGGTTAATATCCCGTTTCATCTGTTCAGAAATATCCTCGGGGGTGTGAGGCCGCAGGCCGAGGGGGCGGAAAGCCCCCTTATTCATGCGGGCGCAGCAATTCGCGGCTGATGATGTGGCGCTGGATTTCCGATGTGCCTTCCCAGATCCGTTCGACACGCGCATCGCGCCAGATGCGTTCCAATGGCAGTTCGTCCATCAGCCCCATGCCGCCATGGATCTGGATGGCCTCGTCCGCGACCATGGCCAGCACCTCGGTCGCCTTGAGTTTTGCCATCGCCATATCGGCATCGGTGACGCTGCCCTGATCCAGTTTCCAGCCTGCTTCCCATGTCAGCAATTCGGCGGCTTTCAGTTCCAATGCCATATCGGCCAGCTTGAAGCTGACGCCTTGAAACTTGCCGATGCTCTGGCCGAACTGGCGGCGGTCGGCGGCATAGCGGATGGCATGCCCCAGCGCGCGGTCGGCGCGGCCCAGACAGGTGGCGGCGACTTGCAGGCGGGTGGCGCCCAGCCATTGGTTGGCGACCTCAAAGCCTTTGTGAACCTCGCCGAGGATGTTCTCGGCGGGGATGCGGCAATCGTCGAAATCCAGCACGGCGTTGGAATATCCGCGATGGCTGACGTTGCGGTAGCCGTCGCGCACGGTAAATCCGGGCGTGCCCTTGTCCACGAAAAAGGCGGTGATCTTTTTCTTTGGCCCGCGCGGGGTGTCTTCCTGCCCCGTGGCCATGAAGACAATGGCAAAGCCCGCGATATCGGCATGGCTGATGAAATGCTTGGTGCCGTTCAGCACCCAGTCATCCCCGTCAGGGCGCGCAGTTGCCTGCATGCCGCGCAGGTCCGATCCGGCGCCGGGTTCTGTCATGGCAAGGCAATCCCACGTCTCGCCGCGCAAGCAGGGTTCGAGGTATTTCTGCCGCTGCGCTGGCGTGCCTGCCAGCAGGATATTCGAGGGGCGCGCAACGCAGGTCCAGTGCAGCGCGTAATTGGCGCGGCCCAGCTCGCGCTCGTAGAGCAGCCATGACAGCGTATCCAGACCCGCGCCGCCGACCTCTTCGGGCATGTTGGCGGCATATAGTCCGGCGGCCATTGCCTTTGCTTGCACCTCGCGGATCAGCTCCATCGGCAGATGGCCTGTGCGTTCCACCAGCGCCTCATGGGGGTACAACTCGGTCTCGACAAAGGCGCGGGTTGTGTCGACGATCATGCGTTGCTCGTCAGTCAGGCCAAAGTGCATCAGCTGTTCCTTTGTCCGACATGGCGGCCTGCTGTCTCGGGACGGGGCAAGCCAGCATGGGCGTCGCGGATCGGCATCACACGGGCCAGCACGTCAGGCGCGGCGGGGCAGGCGCGGCCCGCTGTCATGTCGACATGCAGCAGCATCTGTTCCAGTGTCGCAACGGGAGCGCCGTCCTTGTCGATACGGATGAAGACATGCAGGCGTTTTTCATCCGCTGACAGAACCTGCAGTGATCCGGTCAGACGGTCGCCGAGCTTGGCTTCGCCCAGATGCATGATGTGTGTCTCGACGCTGTAGTAGCTGTGTCCGCCAGCAACGTAATCCATGCCCGCGCCGATGTAGCGCAAGAACGCGTCCGAGGTTTCAGAGGCTGCAAACAGATAGCGGCTTTCGGTCATATGGCCGTTATAGTCGATCCAGCCCGGCAGCACCTGAAGCTGGGCCATCACAAGCGGGGTGCCTGCAGCGGTGGGTGACACCATCGCATCACGCCGTCCGGCGTCATGGTCGTTGAGCACCTTTCCCGCGCCCCAGTTGCGTTCCTTGAGGACACGCAGAAAGCCGACAAGGTTGGAATCGCGGATCTGTTCCAGTTCGCGGATCGAATGATGGCCGGATTGCGCGTCGGATTGTCCGGCGATCAGATCGACCAGCTCGTCGTTGAATTCCGGCACATCCATCAGCTTGGTCCATGGCCATGTCAGGCAGGGTCCGAACTGTTCCAGAAAATGCTTCATCCCCGCCTCGCCGCCTGCGATGCGATAGGTCTCGAACAGGCCCATCTGTCCCCAGCGCAGGCCAAAGCCCATGCGGATCGCCTCGTCGATTTCCTCGGTGGTGGCGATGCCGTCCTTGACCAGCCACAGCGCCTCGCGCCACACGGCTTCGAGGAAACGGTCGGCGATATGGGCGTCGATTTCCTTGCGGACATGCAAGGGATACATGCCGATCCCGCGCAGGATGTCCTTGATCCGGTCGATCAGGGCGGCGTCGCTGGCGGGGCTGGGCACCACCTCGACCAGTGGCAGCAGATAGACAGGGTTGAACGGGTGGGCGACAAAGATCGCGGCGGGGTTGATCGCGCCCTCTTGCAATTGCGAGGGTTTGTAGCCGGATGTTGACGATCCAAGCGGCGCATGCGGGGCCGTCTGCTGGATCTGGGCATAGACGCGGTGTTTCAGGTCCAGTTGTTCGGACACGGATTCCTGAATGTAGTCGGCATCCTGTACGGCCTGCGCAAGCGTTGTGGCAAAGCTGAGGGTGCCCGTCGCGGGCATGGGTGTGTCCGACAGGGCGGGCAAGGACAGTCTGGCATTGGACAGCACCGCGTCGATCTTGCGCGGGGCGTCGGGATCGGGGTCAAAGACCGCCACATCCCAGCCGTTGAGAAGGAACCGCGCGGCCCAGCCGCCGCCGATCACGCCACCGCCGATGATGGCGGCCTTCATAGCGGGCTCCTTTTGTCCAGTTGCAGACGTTTGCGCACGGCATCGGGGCCGATCACCCGCGCGCCCATGTTTTCGATGATGGTCACGGCACGTTCGACCAGTTGCGCGTTCGTCGCCAACACGCCCTTTTCGAGATAGAGATTATCTTCAAGCCCGACACGGACATTGCCGCCCGCCAGCACCGACGCCGCGACATAGGGCATTTCATGGCGGCCAAGCGCAAAGGCGGACCAGTGCCAGCTTGCGGGCACGTTGTTGACCATCGCCAACAGTGTGTTCAGATCATCGGGCGCGCCCCAAGGCACGCCCATGCAAAGCTGCACCAGAACCGGATCGGGAATGATGCCCTCTTCTACCAGCTTTTTGGCAAACCACAGATGGCCGGTGTCAAAGGCTTCGATCTCGATCCTGACACCTGCTTCGGTCATGCGCCGCGCCATATCGCGCAGCATGCCGGGGGTGTTGACCATGACATAATCGGCCTCGGCAAAGTTCATCGTGCCGCAATCCAGCGTGCAGATCTCGGGACGGCAGTCGACGACATGCTGCACACGTTCCGTAGCACCCGCCATGTCGGAGCGTTGCGACATGCGGTTCATCGCTTCGGTGCCGTCGAACATCAGATCGCCGCCCATGCCTGCGGTCAGGTTCAGGACCACATCGACATCGGAATCGCGGATGCGTTCCGTCACCTCGCGGTACAGCGCCGGATCGCGTGAGGGCGCGCCGGTGTCAGGGTCGCGGACATGGCAATGCACCACGGCAGCGCCTGCTTTGGCGGCGTCGATGGCGGATGCGGCAATGGCGGCGGGCGAGCGGGGGACATGGGGCGACATATCCTGCGTGCCGCCCGAGCCTGTCACGGCGCAGGTGATGAAAACATCGCGGTTCATGGTCAGTGGCATCGGTCTCTCCTTGCGTTGCGGCAAGGCTATCAGGCTTGCATCTGGCAACTTGGCAAATTACGAAATGAAGATGACAAAATCCGAAACCGTCTTTGTACCCTCAAACGCCCCGCTCGAGATTGCGGCGCTGGTGCTGCCGCGTGCGTCGATCCTCGAGGTGGCCTCGGTGCTGGACCCGATGCGCAATGCCAACCGGCATCTGGGACGCGAGGGGTTTCGCTGGCGAGTGGTGTCGCCTGACGGTGCGGCGGTGCCGTTGACTTGTGGCATCGAACTGCCCGCGATCGGGCCGCTGGCTGCAGCGGAAGGGGCCGATGTGCTGATCGTCATTGCCGGCTACAACCAGTCCGAGATGGCGACGCGGCCCTTGATCACCGGGTTGCGGCGGATGGCGGGGCGGTTCAGGGCTGTGGGGGCAGTTGATGCGGGGCCTTGGGTGCTGGCGCGGGCCGGATTGCTGGACGGGTGCCGCGCCACGGTGCATTGGGAAGACCTTGAGGATTTCGCGCAGGCCCATCCCGCAGTCGAGGTGGTGCCCGACCGATACGTGATTTCAGGCAACCGCTTTACCGCAGGCGGGGCGGCGCCTGCTGCGGATCTGATGCTGCATCTGATCGGGGCGCGCTGTGGGGCGGCGCTGGCGGGGCAGGTGGCGTCGTCATTTCAATACGAGGCACAGGGCGATGGCACGCGTCCGCAACGATCCGGCCTGCTGCCGCATAGCAGCGATCCAAGGCTGGCCGCGGCCTTGCGGATGATGAGCGCGCATCTGGAGGAACTGCTGCCACCCGAGGCGATTGCCCGCGCCCAAGGGCTCGGTCTGCGGCGGCTGGAGCAATTGTTTCACGAGGGATTGGGGCAAGGACCGGCAGCGGCCTATCTGGAACTGCGGTTGCAGGCGGCGCGGCGCATGGTGATCGACACGCGCCATAGTTTGCGGGAAATCGCGCTGCGCTGCGGTTTCGTGGACCCGACCAGTTTTTCGCGCGCCTTCCGGCGCAGGTTCGGCACACCACCCAGCCGGATCAGGGGCAGGGTGCCGACACTGCCCTGAAGGGTCAGCGTTTGCGGGATTTATGGGTTGTGTACAGATCCCAGGCGGCCAGAAGCACGGTCACGCCGATCACCACCGTCAGATCCACACGGGGCACATGCATCACGAGGATGCCAAGGAATGCCACGAGCACGAGAAAAGCAAACACGGCCATCAGTTTGTTCATCGGTTCAATTCCCCTGATCGTGGGTTTCAAGATATGTCGCAAGCCAGCGTGCCGTCCGCAGAAGACGCGCATCATCGCCGCGCCGTCCTACCAGTTGTACACCCATGGGCATGCCGTTGTCAGCGGTGAACACCGGAATGGTTATCGCAGGCATGCCGCCCAAAGTCCAAAGCCCGTTGAAAATGGCGCTGCCGGTATCGTCCAGCCCTTCCGGTGCGGGGCCAAGCGCGGCGGGGCAAAGGATCGCGTCGCAACGGGCAAAAACCGCGTCAAGTTCGGCGGTCATGACCTCGCGCCAGTCAAGTGCGGCGATATAGTCGCGCGCCAGAACAGATTTGCCTTCGTCAATCGCGGCAGTCAACTTGGACGACATCAGGTTGCGACCGCGCCGTTCCAGCCCGTAGTAGCATTTTGCCATTTCGGCAAAATTGATGCGTTGGCGGATCGCTGCGACATCGTCCAGTCCGGGCAGGGTCACTTCGAAGCATTGATCACCCAGAAGGGCGGCCAGTTCCTCGGTCGCTGCGGTCATCTGCGGATCGGCCTGCTCCCAGCCGGGCGGTTTGGCAAAGGCAAAGACCGGAGTGACGGGTACTTTGGATTGTGCCACGGACAGCATGCGCGGCATTGGCAGTGCCTCGGTCGCGCGGTCTGCGGGGTCGTGGCCTGCCAGAACCTCGGCCAGCAGGGCGCAATCCTCGACGCTGCGGGCAAAGACGCCGACTGTGTCCAGAAACGGCGATTGCGGCAGGATTCCGGTGCGCGGGATCAATCCAAAGCTGGGTTTCAACCCGACGATACCGCAGAACGAGGCGGGACGGATCAACGAGCCACCGGTCTGGGTGCCAATCGACAAAGGCACCATGCCTGCGGCGACGGCGGCGGCCGAGCCTTGCGATGACCCGCCCGGCGTATGTGCGCCGTTATGGGGATTGCGCGTCTTGCCCGGATGCATGAAGGCGCATTCGGTCGTGACGGTTTTGCCCAGTATGATCGCTCCCGCCGCGCGCAGGCGGGACACGATCCAAGCATCTTCGGACGGCACGCGCCCTGCGTCGATGGGCGTGCCGTTTTCGGTCGGGATGCCCTTGGTGTCGATGATGTCCTTCAAACCGACAGGAAGGCCGTGTAGCGGGCCCAATGGTTTGCCGGATTGCCGCCACTGGTCCAGCTTTTGTGCCTGCTTCAGCGCGTGATCGCCGTCAAGCCAGGCCCATGCGCCGACCTGCGGTTCCAGCGCGGCGATCCTTGCCAGACACGCCTCGACCAGATCAACAGCCCGCAAAGCCCCCGAGGCGAGGCGGTCGCGCAAGTCGACCGCCGACAGCCCGAGGATGGCCTGTGCCTTATCGCTGTGGGCCATAGAAGGCATCCGGCAGGCTGAACACGATTTGCGGGAAGTTGTACATCAGTACCATCGCGATGAGCACCATGCCGCAATAGGGCAGCACGCCCGCAAAGATCTCGGTCAGTTTGATATTGGGTGGGGCGATACCTTTTAGATAATACGCACTCATGGCCATAGGTGGCGTTAGAAAGCTGGTTTGCAGGTTCAGCGCAACAAGGACGCCAAAGAACAGCGGGTCAATCCCGAAAAGCGGCAGAAGCGGCAGGAAGATCGGAACGAAGATGATGATGATCTCGGACCATTCCAGCGGCCAGCCCAGAAGGAAGATGATCAGCTGCGCGATGATCAGGAACTGGATCGGGGTCAGATCAAGGCTTTTCACGAATTCCGCGATCACATGTTCACCGCCCAGATAGCTGAACACAGCCGAGAACGTGTAGGAGCCGACGAACAGCCAGCACACCATCGCGGTGGTGCGGACGGTCAGATAGACGCTTTCACGCAAGCGGTCAAAGGTCATGGCGCGGTAGGCGATGGCCAGAACGATGCCGCCCAATGCGCCGATCGAGGCGGCTTCGGTTGGCGTGGCCAGACCGAACAGGATCGAGCCAAGCACCGACAGGATCAGAACGGCGAGCGGCAGGAAACTGGTCGCCAGCATCCACAGCATCTTGCCGACCGGCACTTCGGGCAGTTCTTCCTTGGTCGGTTTGGGGGCCAATGACGGTTGCAGGATCGAGCGGACTACAATGTAGGTCAGATACAGCCCTACCAGCACGAGGCCCGGATAAAGCGCCGCTGCGTAAAGCCGCACGATCGAGACACCGGACGAGGCCGCATAGACGATCAGCATGATCGATGGCGGGATGAGGATACCCAGCGTACCACCGGCGCAGATGATGCCGGTTGCAAAGCTGTGGTCATAGCGCATCTTGAGCATTTGCGGCAGCGCCAGCAGGCCCATCAACGTCACAACCGCACCGACGATACCTGTTGCGGTGGCAAACAGCGCGCAGGTAATCAGCGCGGCCACACCCAGCGAGCCGGGAACGTTGCGGGTAGCCACGGCCAGTGTGCTGAACAGCTTGTCCACGATATTGGCGCGTTCGACGATGTAGCCCATGAACAGGAACAGCGGAATCGCGGTCAACACCTCGTTGGAAATGACCGTGTAGGTCTGGTTCACGAAGAGGTCGAAGATCCGGTTGTTATAAAACCCCTCGACCCACAATCGTGTCGATTCCCACCAGCCTGCATCCTCGCCAAGACGGTTGAACGCGCGCCACATGCGGGACGGATCGTAATAGGCGTAATACCCAAATCCGATGCCGATGGCCATAAGTGTGAAGGCAATGGGAAAGCCCAAAAACACACAAAAAATGAAGATGCCAAGCATGGTCAAGGCGATCTGAGGATCGGTCACGGTGTGAACTCCACATCTGGAAGGGCAGGAACGGATGGTCCGGGATCAGACCAGATCTTTTGACTGCGCTTCGGCAGCCTGTTTCATGAGCAAGGTCTCGGTTTCCTCGACATCCGAAGCGATGGGCGGCCATTGGCCCTCGCGGATGCAGATGATGCAGCGAAAGACCTGCGCGATCCCCTGGATCAGCAACAGGATTCCGGCAGCGACGATCACTGTCTTGAATTGGTAAATCGGGATACCCGCAGGGCTGTTCACCGAAACCTCGGCATAGCCCCAGGACCGGCTGGCATATTTCCAGCCTGCAAAGATCAGGGCCAGAATGCCGGGAAAGAAGAAAAGCACATAAAGTGTCAGATCAACCTTGGCCTGCGTCCGGTCGGACCACAGCCGGTAGATGAAATCGCCCCGCACATGGCCGCCCCGCGACAGGGTATAGGCGCCGCCCATCATGAACAGGGTGCCGTACATGATAAAGCTGATGTCCAGTGCCCAAGGTGTCGGGCGGTTGAACACGTAGCGCACCATGACTTCATAGCTCATTCCGATCGTCATCAGGATGACCAGCCAGCCAAAGGCTTTGCCGAACCACGCTGAAAGACTATCGGCAAATCGGATATAGTTCTGCATTACGCAAACTCCGTGCGGGACGCGTCACAGGCAAAGGAAGGCGCGGAAAACCCGCGCCTTCCGGCTGATTACAGTTTCAGCTTGCCCGGGAAATAGTGCTCGAAGGCCAGACCCAGATCGGGTGCGTTCATGAGCTCATAATAGGCGACCTGTTCGGCCCAAACGCGCTGGCTGTCCATGACCTTCTTGTTGAAGGGGTCGCTTTCCAGATCGGCAATCAGGGTATCCCATGCGGCCAACTGGCCTGCGAGGATGTCCTTGGAGGTGCGGTGTACGGTCACGCCGGCATCTGTCTGAAGCTCTGCCAGATCCTTGGAATATTCGCGCATCGCCAAAGCGGTGTTCGACGTGGACGAGGCTTCGACAGCATACTTGAGGATCGCCTGCAGATCTTCTGGCAGGTCCTCCATGAAATCCTTGTTGAACAGGAATTCAAAGGACTCGGACGCCTGGTGATAGGACGACAGGTAGTAGTTCTTGGCCACGTCCTGCGCGCCAAAGCGACGGTCGGACGAGGGGTTGTTGAACTCGAACGCGTCGATCACGCCACGCTCCATCGCGGGGACGATCTCGCCACCCGGAAGCTGTGCGACGGACATGCCCATGCTCTGCAGCAGGTCAGCCGCCAGACCGACGGTGCGGTACTTGAAGCCCTGCAGGTCGGCCACGGTGTTGACCTCGGTCTTGAACCAGCCGAAGGGCTGCGCGGGCATCGGCATACCCATCATGCCGATTACATTCAGGCCAAGGATGTCCTGCGTCAGTTCGCGGTACAGTTCGGCACCGCCGCCCTGATAGAACCACGCCTGCATTGTCGTGGCCGAGCCGCCGAAAACCGGGCCAGTTCCGAAGAAGGACGCGGCCTTGGATTTGCCGTACCAGTAGACCGGCACTGTATGCGCGGCATCAAGCACGCCGTCATGCACAGCGTCCATCACCTGAAACGCACCGACAACGGCACCGGCGGGCAACAGGTCGATGGTCAGGCGACCACCCGACATGGCTGCGACGCGGTCGGTATATTCGCGCGCCATATCCATCCAGATATCCGAGGCAGGCCAGGAGGTCTGCATCTTCATGACGATCGGCGCTTGCGCCAGAACGGCGGGGGCTGCGAGAGCGGTGGCTGCGGCGGCAGACCCGCCAAGCGCACCTTTGCGCAGGAACGAACGGCGCGAAAGACGCGCTGCATCACGTGTATCAGTCATTGGTGTCCTCCCAGACGATGAAGTCGCTTGTTGCGACATGCGATCGAGATCCATCCAAAATCGGAATACCAAAAATGCAATAGCTGGTAAGAAAACTTGACCAGATTTCCGTTTTGCCTCACCGAAGGGTTGATCAGGCCACGCGGTCGCCGGGTTCTTTTCCGGCAAAAAACGCATCCAGATTGTCGAGTGCCCTGAAGCCCATCGCATCGCGAGTCTCTTCTGTGGCTGATCCGATATGGGGCAACAAAAACACATTGGGCAAGGCCGCAAGCGCCGGGTTTCCACCCGGTTCTGTCTGGAACACATCCAGCCCTGCGGCGAACAATTTGCCCGATGTCAGTGCCGCGACCAAAGCGGCCTCGTCGATCAGGGCACCACGTGCGGTATTCACCACGATTGCACGGTCGGGCAGCAGCGCGAGCGTGTCTGCGTTGATGATTCCCTTGTTGTCCGCTGTCGCCGGACAATGCAGGCTGAGGACATCCGACGCGGCCAGAAGGCTGTCCAGCGAATCGTGGAAGACCGCCCCTTTTTCCAGATGCGCGGGCAGGCGGCGACGGTTGTGGTAGTGGATTTCCATCCCGAAACCGCGCGCGCGGTCTGCGGTGACCTGTCCCACGCGGCCCATGCCCAGAACGCCGAACCGTTTGCCCGTGACCTGTCGGCCGACCATGAAGGCGGGCGACCAGAAATTCCATTGGCCCGAGCGGACCATCGCATCGCCTTCGGCCCCGCGCCGTGCTGCGCCAAGCATACATAGAATCGCAATCTCGGCCGTGGCATCCGACAAAACGTCGGGTGTGTTGGTCACCACAACGCCTGCGGCCTTGGCTGCGGCCAGATCAACGTGATCTGTGCCCACCGAATGGTTGGCGATGATCTTGAGGCCGGCGCCGATGGCGGCAATCACATCGGCGCTGAAATGTTCCGAATGGCAGGGCAGCACGGCATCGACAGAGCGGCATGCCGCGATCAGCTCGTCGGTCGAGAAGACCTTGTCATCTGGGTTCAGCACAACATCGTAATCGCGCGCGGCCCGCGCCTCGACAACAGGGCGCAGTTTGCGCGCGATCAGCAGTTTGGGTTTGGCCATGATGATGTCCTTGGAAGTTGGCCCCCCCGACCGGAGGGGCGCATGGATGCCAGAAATCTGTGACGGGTGTCAGCCAGCCGCACGCAGGCGTTTGACCAGCGACGAGGTGTCCCAGCGCCCGCCGCCCATTTTCTGCACATCCTTGTAGAACTGGTCGACCAATGCCGTCACAGGCAGGCTGGCCCCTGTTTCATTCGCAGTATCAAGGCAGATGCCCAGATCCTTGCGCATCCAGTCAACCGCAAAGCCATGTTCGAAGTGATCGTCCAGCATGGTTTTGTAGCGGTTGGACATCTGCCAGCTTCCTGCGGCGCCCTGGCTGATCACCTCGACCACTGCTGCGCCGTCAAGACCTGCTTTTTCGGCGAAATGCAGCGCTTCGGACAGGCCCTGCACCAGTCCTGCAATGGCGATCTGGTTGCACATCTTGGCCAGTTGGCCTGCGCCTGAATCCCCGATGCGGCGGCAGATACGGGCATAGGCGGCGATCACGGGTTCTGCGGAATCGAATTGCGCCTGTACCCCGCCACACATCACCGACAGCACGCCGTTTTCCGCGCCTGCCTGTCCGCCCGAAACGGGGGCATCGACGAAACCCAGACCTGCGGCTTGCGCGGCGGCGAACATGTCGCGCGTGACAGCAGCCGATACGGTGGTGTGGTCGACAAAGACCGCGCCTTTGGTCATGCCGGCGAACGCGCCGTCATCCCCGGTGCAGACAGCGCGCAGATCGTCGTCATTGCCGACGCAGGCCATCACGAAATCCGCATCCTGTGCAGCCGCGCGCGGGGTGGTCGCCATTGCGCCGCCATGCTGTTTGACCCAGGCGTCGGCCTTGGCCGCTGTGCGGTTGTAGACGGTGACCTCATGCCCTTTGGCGGCCAGATGCCCCGCCATCGGATACCCCATTACACCCAGTCCCAGAAATGCCAGTTTTGCCATCAGCCTCTTCCCTTGCGTGATTGTCTTTCCAAGGGTTTGTGTCTAGCTCATGGACTGAATGCAAGGGGCAAGCCCTGTCCGATGCCTGATTCCCCCGCCGCGCGATGCTGCGCATTCAGGGGTAGCGGCACGGCCAAAGCGCCCGAACCCTTTGATATGTTGGTCCCTTCCGTCCCCAAGGAAAGAGCATGATGACACCAGAATATGTTCCGCAAACCGTGTTCCATACCCGTGTCCGCAACGCGGCACTGGGCGGGGATAATCCGTTTGAATGGAAAGATGTAACATCTGATGCGGTGTTCGCGGGCAAACGTGTGGTGGTGTTTGCCTTGCCCGGAGCCTTCACGCCGGCTTGTTCGGAAAGCCATTTGCCGGGGTACGAGCGCTTGCATGACGAGATCGTCGCGACAGGTGTAGATGCGGTCATCTGCATGGCGGTGAACGATGCCTTTGTCATGCATCAATGGGCCACGTCGCGCGATGTCGAAAAGGTTGTGATGCTGCCGGATGGCAATGGTGATTTCACCCGTCTGATGGGGATGCTTGTCGACCGCTCGTCCCAAGGGCTGGGGATGCGCAGCTGGCGCTATGCGATGCTGGTGGATGACAGGCGGATCGAGAAGGTTTTCGCCGAACCCGGTCAGCGCGACAACCCGCCCGGCGTGCCGATGGAGGTGTCGGGCGCCGAGACCATGCTGGCCTACCTTCAGAAACGGATCTGATTATGCCGTAAAAAACCACCCCGCAGCAGACGGGGTGGGTTGTGTGTGGTGGGGCCGTTGTCAGGCGACCGCGTGGGCGATCGCGCAGCGTTTCCACAGTGTGGTGAGGGCGGCGACCAGATGGTCGATATCCGCATCCGTATGGAAGGGCGATGGCGTAAAGCGCAAACGCTCGGTCCCTTTTGGGACAGTCGGATAGTTGATCGGCTGCACATAGATCCCGAAATCCTGCATCAGGATATCGGCAAGCTGGCGGCATTTGACCGGGTCCTTGATCATCACGGGGATGATGTGGCTGTCATTGTGCAGATGCGGGATACCGGCGCGGTCCAGCATGGCGCGCAGGCGGGCGACCTGTTGCTGCTGCGCCAGACGCTCGGCGCTTGATTCCTTGAGATGCACGATGCTGGCGCGCGCGGCTGCCGCAACTGCGGGGGGCAGGGCCGTGGTAAAGATGAAGCCGCTGGAGAATGAGCGGATGAAATCGCAAAGCGCTGCCGATCCGGTGATATAGCCGCCCATGACGCCAAAGGCCTTGCCAAGCGTGCCTTCGATCAGGGTGATGCGGTCCATCAGGCCGTCGCGTTCGGCGACACCGCCACCGCGTGGGCCGTACATGCCCACGGCATGCACTTCGTCCAGATAGGTCATCGCGCCGTATTTCTCGGCGACTTCGACGATCTCACGGATGGGGGCGATATCGCCATCCATCGAATAGACGCTCTCGAATGCGACAATCTTGGGCGCGTTGGCAGGCAGGGCGGCCAGTTTGGCCTCCAGATCCTTGGGGTCGTTATGCTTCCAGATCACCTTTTTCGCGCGGCTGTGGCGGATGCCCTCGATCATGCTGGCATGGTTCAATTCGTCCGACAGGATGATGCAATCGGGCAGGCGTGCGCCAAGCGTCCCAAGAGCGGCCCAGTTCGACACATAGCCCGAGGTGAACAGCAGCGCCGATTCCTTGCCATGCAGATCGGCCAGTTCGCGTTCCAGCAACAGATGCGCGTGATTGGTCCCCGAGATATTGCGCGTGCCGCCAGCACCGGCGCCGAAACTGTCCACGGCGGCTTTCATCGCGTCGATCACGACAGGGTGCTGGCCCATGCCCAGATAATCGTTGGAACACCAGACAGTGACCTGCTCGGGGGTATTCTCTCCGTGGCTGATGGCGCGCGGAAACTGGCCCCGCTTGCGCTCGAGCTCGGCGAAAATGCGATAGTTGCCTTCGGCCTTCAATGCGTCGAGCTGGCTTTGAAACAGGGCGTCGTAGTCCATGGGCGTCCTCATGTCTTATGTCTTTTCAAGGGTACGGAAACGGGGTGGGCGGGTTTGGGCGCGGGTAGCATCCAGCGCCAGAGTTTTTCGTCAGGTAATGGCAGGACCATCAACCAATGCTCCAGCAGGGCCAGCGCAGTGATGGCTGCCAGCAGGGCAAATCCGGTCATGTCGGCGATGCTGTCCACAGCCCATAGCCGTTCCAGCCAGCACGCGGTGGCAAAGGTCAGCGCAGTGACCGAAAAGGGAAAGACCCAGTTCAGCCGCGACAGGCGGAAATAGCTGGGCAGATGCGCCAAGGGGCTTGGCAGGAATTCGATATTGATCTTGGGCACGCCGAAAAACAAGTTCAGCTTGGCCGAGACACGGGCGAAGAACAGCACCACGAAGGTCCACAGACCAAAGGTGTTTTCCGCCCCCCAGCCGACCATCAGGATCAGGATCATGGTCGCGACCAAAAGCATCTCGTGATAGGCGATCGTGCCCCAAGCGCGGATGAATCGTTCCCATTCCGGCAGCTTTTCAGGGCAGGGGCGGACATTCGGGCCGGTGATGATACCGGTCAGAAACGCCAGCTCGATCCAGCCCCAGACGGCAATCGCAGACAGGAAAGCAAGGTAGGCGCCGCTTACGGATGTGTCGGTGAAGGTTGCATACAGCCCGTAAAGGCCAAGGCCGAACAGCGGCAAGGCGGCCCATGTGACGATATTGCAGGCGCGTGCGCCATGCCTGTCGGCATAGCGCACAGCCATCAGGATCACCCCGGTGGAGAACCACCAGACGAAAAGGGCCAAAAGGCCTGCGATCCATGGATTGTCGAGCATCAGTAGGCTGGCTCCATCCGGGTAGATACCGGAACGGCATGCTTTTTCGACGGGATCGTGAACAGCGATAGAAAGGCCGCCGCTGCCCGCGCCTGCGATGTCAGGCGTGTGACTGCAGCACCCAGCCCGGTCTGCGTCTTGGCGCGCGCCAGATCGGCATTGGCCTTTTGCAGCCGTACCAATCCGGGTTGCCAGCGGGGATGTTCGATATCCAGCGTGATCGGGAAGATCTGCTGCGACAGCACGGATGTCTTGGTAAAGACCTCATGGGCATACCAGTCCGGATCGACGCCAAGTGCCTTGTGGAAAGCAGGCCGCTGGTGATCGCGCACATACATCGTGGAATAGACCGCTGTGAGGAAGAACTTGATCCACAGAACGTTCATTCCGCTGGTCAGTTTAGGATCGGTCTTCATCAGCAGGGCAAAGGCCTCGCCATGGCTGAACTCGTCGTTGCACCATTCCTCGAACCATTTGAAGATCGGGTGGAATCGGTATTCTGGATGCTTCTCAAGATGGCGGAAGATCGTGATATAGCGGGCATAGCCGATCTTTTCCGACAGATAGGTGGCGTAATAGATGAATTTGGGCCGGAAATAGGTGTATTTCTTCTTCTGCGTCAGAAAGCCGAGGTTCACGGCAACACCGGCCTCGCGCAGCGCATCATTGATGAAACCGGCATGACGCGCCTCGTCGCGGGCCATCAACTGGAACAGCTGGGTAATGTCCTGATTACTGCCGCGCCGCTTCATTTCCTTGTAAAGTACGCAGCCTGAAAACTCGGCGGTGCAGGAGCTGATCAGGAAATCGAGGAATTCCTTTTTCAACTGCGGCTCCATCCCGTCCCAATCGACGTGATCCCAGTTTTCGTTCTTCTTGAAATGGCCGCGATTCGGATCGGCCTGCATCTGTGCGATCAGCTGGTCCCATTCGGCGCGCACGGGGCTGACGTCAACCGCGTCCAGCTCGTCGAAATCGGTGGTGTAAAAACGCGGTGTCAGCAGGGTGTCCTGCATGGCTACTTGCGTTGCGGCTTCGCTGTCGAATTTCTCTTGCGCGGCCTCTTGCGTGGCAAGCGCCTCTTCGACGGTGCGGGCATCTGCGGAATGCATGTTCATAATGTCACCTCTTCCGAGAATGAGAATTCACACAGTTCCATGAATTCGAAATCACCTGTCAGGCGTGTCCAAAGGCGTTCCAACTTGCTGGCACGGTAGATCGTGGCATCGCGCTGCTCGATCACCAATTCGCCGTAGGGGGCCATGATCTGCGGCCCATGCACTTTGACTTCGTCGCCCGGATAGATCACGGCGCCGTTGTTGAATTTGACGTGGGCATGCAGGCTTTCGAACCTGTGGCTCACTTCGACGGTGCAGGGGGCGTGTTCAACCTCTTTTGTAAATAGTCCCATATCGGTTCCCTTTTCGATATCAATCCAGCAGCCTGGCGAAGGCTCTGGTATTTGTCAGTCCGAACCCCATGAGGTCCGCACTCCAGTTGGTCGTGTCGTCATAAATGGCAATCCGGTTGCCTTCGGTACGGACCAGCCGCACCGGGGCATCAAGGGCGACACCGTGCTTGGTGCGTTCGCGCACCAGAACGCGGTAGACACCCGCGATGAAACCACCCTGTTCGGGCGAGAGCGTGGCAATGACCTGTCCGTTGGTGTCCATCACCCGCGCGGCGCCGCTCATGTCGCCAGACAGGATGATCATACGTTCGGCCACGACAGGCAGCACCGGAGGGGTGGCTTCCAGCGGGCGGTTTGTGAAGGTGGCATAGGACACAAGCGCAAGGCAGATCAGGACCATGGCTGTCAGCGAGCGTCCCAGAAAGCGCGGGATCAGATCAACCTCGGGCTGGGTCTTGTAGGGGTGCACTGGCATTGTCATGGCGTGTTCCTTATTCGGCCGCTACGGCATTGCCTTGCGACAGGCTTTGATTGCGGGAAATGACCGGGCTCGAGACCCGCTTGTCTGCCGCATCGCTCAGCATACGGGCTATATTGGCGGCATCGGGGATGCAGCGCAATGCGGGTTGTGTGCGACGCATTACCCAAGGGCGGACATGTGGCCAGCACACCAGATAGGACAGGCGGCTATCGCCCAGCAGATCGAGTGCGATTGTGCCGGTGCCCCCTTTGCGCAGATCCAGCGTCGCATTGGCGATCTGGGTATAGGGCAGGTTCAGTGTGACTGTCAGCGCCGCGCCGATACGCATCGCCACGCGGCGGTTGGTGATCGTATAGACAGTGGCGCGCGCCTGAATGAAGGCTGTCAGGATCAGAAGACCGCTGACGATCAGCCCCAGCACCAGAAACGGGGTGGACCCGCTGATGGCCTGCGCGATGGTGACCTGATCGCTCAGCACCGTATAGCGCCACAGGGCGAGGAACACGAAATAGGCGGCCACCCAGTAGAGGTTCAGCGATTCCTTGGTCAGGGCCCACCAGTCGGGACGCCCTTGCCACAGGATCACCTCGCCCTCGGGCGGAAGTTGGGGCAGGCCTTTTACCGGCTCCTGGTCAAAATCGTCGTGGGACATGATGGACCCCCTTTCCTGTTATCAGATTTGCGGCTCAAGCCGGTCCTGGCTGGCATAGAGTTTGCCACCCGCATAATAGCCCGAGATCTTGTCTTCCTCGAGCAACGTCACCTGCCGTGGCGAGGCGATTTTGGGCACATTGTTGAAATGCTTACCAAAGATCGAGTGGATCTTGACCCGGTCGGATTTGATCTTGACCAGCGACATCGGCACCAGTCGTGTGCCCTCGCCCCATGCCGGATCAAGCTTGATCTCAAGATAGCGGACCATCTGTTCCGGCTCGTCGATCCACATGTCGATGATGGTACCCACAAACTCAAGATCGCCGCCCTGCACGGGCAGACCGCGCGGGTCGCGTCCGGCCGAGACATGGAAATGCTCGGTTGCGGCCATCGGGATGATCTTGGGGTGACCCTTGCCATCCAGTTCCGGCACATCGCGGCGCGGTGCCCACGAGGCGGGACCGACACCGTCGATCATCGGATCGCCTGTCGGCTCGAACGGGAAACCGTTGCCAGCAGCTGTCTTGCGCAGGGCAAGATCCTTGCGGTCGGGGTTCTGGCCACTGGGAACTGTGACATCGCCGCGACCGTGGGGCAGCTTGAATGTCTTGTCATCCGGCACAGGGAACAGGCCCTGATTGGCGGAAACATTGCCGTCATCGTCTTCCATCGGATAGCCTTCGCGCATGTTCTCGCGCTGGATGTAGAAGATGAGCAGGGCAAAGAAGCCCCAGAAAAGCCAGAGCGTCAGGCTGGCAAGGTCGAATTCGCCGAAGAATGTTTCTGTCATGGTCGTGTCCTCTTAAGGGAAGCCGTAGTGTTCTGTGATCAGGTTGGAAAATCGGCCAGGCCAATGCCCGCCGGCGTTTGGTCGGATTGGTCGGATTTGACCGCGCCAGTCCGGACAAGCGGACCCAGCGCAACCAAGGTGATAAAGAGAATGGCAATCTCGGTGTGATAGACGACTGAATAGCCGGTGGCGGGGCTGTTCAGCGCCTCGCCCAACTGACCGCTCAGCGCCATGTGGTTGACCCAGTCGCGCAGCGCGCCACCAAAGGCGATCGAACTGCCCGCCGCCGTCGCCTGTGCCGCACCCCATGCGCCAAGCGCCAGACCGCGCCCTGCCAGACCCTGCGCGGGCATCGCCATCGCCGCCATCAGTGTCGAGACCGCGAAAAGCCCGCTTCCGAAACCGATCATTAGCGCACCTACGAAAAAGATCGTGGGCGAGTTCATCGGGGCCGCGAAAATCACAATTGAAAAGGCGACAATCCCTGCCAGAACGCCGCTTCCCGCCATCCGGTAGGGATTGGCCTTGCGGCTTAGCAGACGCGCAGCCAGTGCAAAGCCCAGCAGCGCGCCAGCGGCCCACATTGCGGTAAGTGTGGTGGTTGCGGCCACCGAGAGGCCAAGAATCTCGCCACCATAGGGCTCCAGCAGCACATCTTGCATGTTGAAGGCGACCGTGCCCAGAAATACCACGGCCAGCAGACGGCCAGCGGTGCCACCTTTCATCAGATCGGCCCAGGCATCGGCGAATTTGGGGCGCGGGGCCTCGCGTTCGGCCTTGCTCATCGGGCGCACGGCTTCCTGTTTCCACAGGGCAAGGATGTTCAGCGCCAGGCCGACCACAGCAGCCCCCTGCACCACACGGATCAGCGTAAGGCTGGTAAAATCGCGCAGCAGGAACCCGATGATCAGGGCGGAGGCGCCCATACCCAGCAGGAACATGACATAAAGCAGCGCCACCACGCGGGGGCGGGTTTCGTCATCGGCACGGTCGCTGGCCAGTGCCAGACCTGCCGTCTGTGTCATGTGCAGGCCAAGGCCCGTCATCAGGAAGGCGAGTGCGGCCAGCACTTGACCTGCAAAGGGAATGTCGTGCACCACATCGCCACCTAGCACCAGCAGGGCAAACGGCATCACGGCCAGCCCACCGAACTGCCACAGCGATCCGAACCACAGGTAGGGGATACGCTTCCAGCCGATTGCGCTGCGATGCGTGTCCGACCGGAACCCCAGAAGCGCGCGGAAAGGTGCGATCAGCACGGGCAGGGCGATCATGAAGGCCACGATCATCGCGGCAAGGTTCAACTCGACGATCATCACGCGGTTGAGCGTGCCAAGCAGCATGACCGAGGCCATCCCGACCGAGACCTGGAACAGCGACAGCCGCAGCAGTTGCGACATGGGCAGCCCCTCGCTTGCTGCATCCGCAAAGGGCAGCATATTGGCTGTCATGCGTGTCAGAATACGGGGGGCCTTGCGTGTCACTTCGAAAACTCCAGCGCTTGGCTAATGTAGAAACCGGACGACACACGCCCCAGATCGCGGATGCGTCCTGCATCGCGCAACCCGTGGGCCAAGGATGCCGGCGAATGCGGGATCATCACGGGCGAACGGTCGGAACGGGGGAACAGCTTGCCCGCATACCACATGCCCATCAGCAGCGTGGTGCGCGGCGCAACGGTAAAGACGACCGCGCCCGAGGTGCGGCCTGCGAGCGTTTCCAATGCGTTGCGGATGTCGGCATCGTTGTAATAGATCAGGCTGTCCATCGCCATGACGTGATCGAACCGCCCCAGCTTGGCGGCCAGCATGTCGCCCGAGGCAAAAGTGACGCGCCCTGCCAGATCAACGGGCAGGCGCTTGCGCGCGATATCCACCAGCGAGGGCGATATATCCACGGCCAGCACATCCGCACCGCGCGCGGCCAGTTCGGCTGTCATCTGGCCCGCGCCGCAGCCTGCATCCAGAACCCGCGCGCCGCGCAGGTCCTGAGGCAGTTGCGCCAGCATCTTGGCCCGCATCCCGTCGCGCCCGCGCCGCACTGTTTCGCGGATGCGCGACACCGGCGCATCCGAGGTCAGCCGTTCCCAGGTGCGGGTTGCGGTCTTGTCGAAATAGGTCTCGACACGACTTAAGGTGCGGTCATAGCTCATCAATCAAACCCGAGCAGTTCAAAGATTTCACGATCCGGCAATGGTGCCGGGGCCAGTGTGGCGGTCGAGTTGTAGAGCGCCTCGGCCAGCCGCATGTATTCGGCGCGGCACTGGACGATATCCTCGTCATCGGGCATCTCGAACAGGGTCTTTTTCTTCAGGCGCGAGCGGCGCAGCGCATCGACATCGGGCATATGGCCGATACGGTTGAAACCCACGGTGCGGCAGTAGCGATCGACCTCGTCGGTGTCTTTGCTGCGGTTGGCGATGCAACCGGCCAGACGGACCTTGTAGTTGTTCGATTTGGCCTGCACCGCCGCAATGATCCGGTTCATCGCATAGATGCTGTCGAAATCATTGGCCGTGACGATCAGCGCGAGATCGGCATGCTGCAGGGGGGCTGCAAAGCCGCCGCAGACCACATCGCCCAGCACGTCGAAGATCACCACATCGGTATCTTCCAGCAGGTGATGCTGCTTGAGCAGTTTCACGGTCTGGCCGACGACATAGCCGCCGCAACCGGTGCCTGCAGGCGGGCCGCCTGCCTCGACGCATTTCACGCCGTTATAGCCTTCGAACACGAAGTCCTCGGGGCGCAGCTCTTCCGAATGGAAGTCCACATCCTTGAGGATGTCGATCACTGTCGGCACCAGCGTGCCGGTCAGGGTAAAGGTGCTGTCATGCTTGGGATCGCACCCGATCTGCAACACCCGCTTGCCCAGTTTGGAAAACGCGGCCGACAGGTTGCTGGACGTGGTCGATTTACCGATCCCGCCCTTGCCATAGACCGAAAAGACCTTGGCCCCTTCGATCTTTGTCTCGGCGTCCTGATGCACCTGTACAGAACCGTCACCATCCAACCCGCGCAGGCTGGGAATTTCGTCACGTGGGCTCATGAGAGCCTCCTTTCAAACTGGGCGGACTGCCCTGTTTCTTTTTGCCGGAAATATTCCGGGGGTGTGGGGGCTGGCCCCCACTGCGATGCCGTCGGCTGTGTCGGATGGCGTGTCATTCTGCCGCGATCCCTTCCAGCCGGTCTTCCAGTTGATCCGCAGCCGCTTGCAAGGCGGCCAGAGTTGCGGCGTCGGGTGTCCAATAGGCGCGGTCGCTGGCTTCCAGCAGCCGGTTTGCCATCCGGCTGGACGACACCGGGTTAAGATCGGCCAGACGCTTGCGCATCACCTCGTCCAGAACGAACGTTTCGCTCAGGCGCTGATAGACCCAAGGCTCCACCTGTCCGGTGGTGGCCGACCAACCCATTGTGTTGGTCACATGTGCCTCGATCTGGCGCACGCCTTCGGCACCATGGGTCAGCAGCGGCTCGAAAAAGCGCGGGTTCAGCGCGCGTGAGCGTGTTTCCAGCGCGACCTGCTCTTGCAAGGTGCGGACCTTGCCGGCACCTCGGGTCTGGTCGCCGATATAGACAGCCGCTTCCGTGCCGCCGCGCGCGCGTTTCACAGCGCGTGCGATGCCGCCCAGCGTGTCGAAATAATGATCTACCGTGGTGACGCCCAGTTCGACTGATTCAAGGTTCTGATAGGCCAGATCGACATCCTTGAGCGCCTTTTGCAGTAGCGCGGTGTTCTGCGTGGCTTTGCCGTTGACGCCATAGGCAAAGCTTTTGCGTGCCTCGTAGGCGTCGGCAAGCTCGTCTTCGTCCCCGAAGGCCGAGCTGTCGACCAGTTGGTTCACGTTCGAGCCATAGGCGCCTTCGGCGTTGGAAAAGACGCGCAGGGCGGCGGTTTCCAGATCGCTGCCCATCTCGGAGGCATAGGCCAGCGCATGGGCGCGGATGAAGTTCATCTCGAGCGGCTCGTCGGCTTGGGCGGCGCGCAAGGCGGCTTCGGCCAGCATCTTGGTCTGCAGTGGCAGCAGGTCGCGGAAGATGCCGGACAGCGTCATGACCACGTCGATCCGCGGGCGGCCCAACTCGGTCAGCGGGATCAGATCGGCCCCAGCCAGTCGGCCAAAGCTGTCAAAGCGGGGCTTGGCCCCCATCAGCGCCAGCGCCTGTGCGATGGGTCCGCCATCGGATTTGATATTGTCACTGCCCCAAAGCACCATCGCCACGGTACGCGGTGTCGATTTGTGGGTATCCAGCAGCAATTGTGCCTGTTTGGTCCCTTCACGGCAGGCAAATTCGGTGGGCATACGGAACGGATCGAACGCGTGGATATTGCGCCCCGTCGGCAGCACATCGGGCGAGCGGATCAGATCACCACCGGCCACGGGGGGCGTAAAGCGGCCTTCAAGGGCGCGCAACAGGGCGGGGATCTCGTGATCCTGCTTCAGCAGCGCATCGACCCGTGCATAGGTGTCGGCATCGCAATCGGCCATCACGCGCAGATATTCCAGCCGCGCCAGATCGGTCAGCGGGCGGCCAAGTACATGCAAGCCATCGGGGATCAGCGCGTTCTCGGTTTCCAGCAGGCGCAGCCAAAGGGCTTCGGGTGCGGTTTCGGCCATATCTACGGCGCGGGCCTGCTCGGTGATCAGCAGTGCGATATCGGCGCGTTCCTCGGCCTCGGGCGGCATGGCACGCCAGCGGGTCAGGCTGTCCTTGAGTTCGATCAGCCCTTTATAAAGACCGGATGCAGCCAGTGGCGGTGTCAGGTGCGTGACGGTCACCGCCCCTGTGCGGCGCTTGGCCAGCGTCGCCTCGGACGGGTTGTTCGAGGCATAGAGATAGACGTTTGGCATATCGCCGATCAGACGGTCGGGCCAGCAAGCCTCGCTGGTGCCAGCCTGTTTGCCGGGCATGAATTCCAGTGCGCCATGCATGCCGAAATGCAGCAGCACATCAGCCTGAAACGTGTTCTTCAGCCAGAGGTAAAAGGTGGTGAAGGCATGGGTGGGGGCAAAGCCACGCTCGAACAGAAGGCGCATCGGATCGCCCTCATAGCCGAAGGTCGGTTGCAGGCCAACAAAGACATTGCCGAATTGCGCGCCAAGCACAAAGACGCCGCGCCCGTCGCTTTGCACGCGACCGGGGGCAGAACCCCAAACCGCCTCGATCTCGGACAGCCACGGGGTTTGGGCCACGATCTGGTCGGCGCTGATATGGGCGGCGACATTGGCTTCTTGACCGTATTGGCGGGCCGATCCTTGCAGAACAACCTCGCGCAGTTCTTCGACCGTGGCGGGTGGTGTCAGGTCATAGCCCTGTGCGGCCAGTGCGTGCAGGGTGTTGTGCAGCGACTCGAACACGCTCAGATAAGCGGCGGTGCCAGCGGCGCCAGCATTGGGTGGAAAGCCGAACAGGACAATCGCCAGCTTCCGCTCGGCTGCCGTGCTGCGCTGTAACAGAGCCTGCTTTGTGACCCGCAGCGCCAGTTTCTCGATCCGCTCGACACAGGGCGACATCTGCTTGGCGGTCGCGGTGTTGCGGCACATATGGGCGCAACCGTTGCAACCGTCCTGCCCGTGCCGTCCGGCAAAAACGGATGGGTTCGTCGCGCCGTCCAGTTCTGGCAACGCGATCAGCATGGTTGTCTCGATCGGGCCGAGACCGCCTGTTGATGCGGCCCACTGGCCCAGCGTCTGGAATTCCAGCGGGTGCGCCGCGATGTAAGGAACATCCAGCGCCTTGAGGACCTTCACCGCGTTGTCATTGTCGTTATAGGCAGGTCCACCCACCAGCGAGAAACCGGTCAGCGACACCAGAGCGTCAATCTGTGCCACACCATTCTTGGTAAAATACGCCTCGATCGCGGGGCGACCGTCCAGACCACCGGCAAAGGCGGGGATCACGCGCAGGCCGCGCGCTTCGAATGCGCGGATAACGGCATCGTAATGGGCGGTATCGGATGACAGCACATAGCTGCGCATCATTAGCAGGCCAACCGTGGCCACGAATGTTTTGGGTGCGGGCAGATCGGCGGCATTCGTAGTGATCCGTGCTGCCAGATCAGGGTGGTACAGCCCGCAATCAGGGTATTCCAGCGGTTCAGGCGCATCCGAGCCGCGCCATTGATCCACGCGGCCATAGCGCGAGATCAAAAAGCGGACCATGCCTTCGATATTGTCGTCGGAACTGCCCAGCCAGTATTGCATGATCAGGAACCATGCGCGCAGGTCCTGCGCCTTGCCGGGAATGAACTTGAGGATGCGCGGCAGGCGGCGCAGCATCTTCATCTTGCTCTCGCCGCTTTCGGCCGATGGCTTGGAAGTCCCGCGCAATTTCTTGATCAGCTTCATCGCGCCCGATGCGGGCTTGGACATATCCAGCGTGCCCATGCGGGTCAGCTTGACGATCTGTGCATCGGCAATAACCCCGATCATCGCATCGCAATGATCGCGGCGCGCTTCCAGCGTGGGCAGGATCGCGTTGATATGCTCTTCAAGGAACAGCAGGTTCGAGATGACGATATCGCCGGTCTCGATTGCCTGCTTTGCGGCCAGCAGCGCATCGGGGCTTTCGCCCCATTCGGCGGCAGCATGCACACTCAGCGAGAGGCCGGGGAAATCACGTGACAACCGCTCGCTGGCGCGGGCGCAGGGGCCAGCGGCGTGGCTGTCCAGTGTCAGGATCACGACCCTGTAGCCCGGTAGGGGGCCTTTTATCATCCGGTCATCGCGCATAATGGGCTTTTGCCTCGTAAAGCGTATCAACGCTGATTTCCTGCAGGCCTTTTTGCTGGGCGAAAGTCTCGGTGTTGCGACGGGCCTTGCCACGCACGAAGAACGGGATCTTTTTCAACTCGCGTTCTGCATCCGACAGCCAGATCACTTCGCCGGTTTGCGGGATGGCGGTATCGCTGTTCGCGGCCATAACAGGCTGCGCGTCGGCCTTGGGTGCTGCGACGGCTTTGCCACCGTGATGGCTGGCTCCGGCGGCATCGTGGAATTCGAAATCCTCACGGAACATGTGCAGCAGGTGTTCTTCCAGCCCCATGACCAGTGGATGGACCCATGTATCGAAGATCACATTCGCGCCCTCGAAACCCATCTGCGGGCTGTAACGGGCGGGGAAATCCTGCACGTGGACGGGGGCGGAAATGACCGCGCAGGGGATGCCAAGGCGCTTGCCGATATGGCGTTCCATCTGGGTGCCGAGGATCATTTCGGGCGACAGCGCCTCGATGGCCGCTTCGACCTCGAGGTAGTCCTCGGTGATCAGGGCGGTCAGTCCGAATTCCTTGGCCGTGGCGCGGACCTCGCGGGCCATTTCGCGGTTGTAGCAGCCAAGGCCCACGACCTCGAACCCCATCTCGTCACGCGCGATGCGGGCGGCGGCCTTCACATGGGTGCCGTCACCGAACAGGAATACGCGCTTGCCGGTCAGATAGGTGCTGTCGACCGATGCCGAATACCACGGCAGGCGCAGGCGGCTTTCGTCGATCTTTGGCGACAGTCCGGTAAGTGCGGCAACCTCGGCGATGAAATCGCGGGTGGCACCGACGCCGATTGGCACGGTCTTGGTGAAAGGAATCCCCAGATCGCGTTCCATCCAGCGGCACGCGTTTTCGCCGGTTTCGGGATACATCAGCACGTTGAAATGCGCGGCCCCAAGGCGGGCGATGTCGGAAGGTGTTGCCCCCATCGGCGCGCAGACATTCACATCGACGCCCATGTCGGACAAAAGGCCTGTCAGTTCCTCGATATCGTCGCGGTGCCGGAAACCAAGGGCGGTCGGCCCGATCAGGTTGCAGGTGATGCGGTCGGTCTTGGCGACAGGCTTGGCCAGATGGCGCACGATCTGGAACAGTGTCTCGTCCGCGCCGAAGTTTTCCTTGCGCTGATAGCTGGGCAGTTCCAGCGCGATCACAGGCACGGGCAGACCCATGGTTTCGGCCATGCCGCCGGGATCGTCCTGGATCAGTTCGGCGGTGCAGGAGGCACCCACAATGATTGCCTCGGGCTTGAACCGTTCATAGGCGTCGCGGCAGGCATCCTGAAACAGTTGCGCCGTATCAGAGCCGAGATCGCGGGCCTGAAATGTCGTGTAGGTCACTGGCGGGCGATGGTTGCGCCGCTCGATCATGGTGAACAACAGATCGGCATAGGTGTCGCCCTGCGGGGCGTGCAGCACGTAATGCAGCCCCTTCATCGCGGTGGCGACACGCATCGCGCCGACATGAGGCGGGCCTTCATATGTCCAGACGGTCAGTTTCATTCTGCCGCCTCCAGCTTCAGCAGCCCGCGACGGCGCAGCGGGCGTGAAAACAGCCCCGCCAGATCGCCCGCCTGCTCGTAGAAATGTACCGGCGTGAAGACCAGCTCGATCGCCCATTTGGTCGCCAGACCTTCGGCCTCCAGCGGATTGGCAAGGCCAAGGCCGCAGACCGTCAGATCGGGGCGGGCTGCGCGGCAGCGTTCGAGTTGCAGATCAACGTCCTGCCCCTCGCTCAGGGTTGGCCCTTCGGCCAGCAGGTCCAGATCGGGACCAACGAGGTTGTAATGGATATAGGGTGCCCCCACTTCGATCGCGGTCATGCCGCATTCGCGGGTCAGGAACCGTGCCAGCGGGATTTCCAACTGGCTGTCAGGAAAGAAGAACACGGATTTGCCGCGCAGCCCTTCCGATGCCTGCGCCACAGCGCGGCGGGCACGGTCACGGGGGGCGGCGGTGACGCGGTCAAACACCTCCTGCGTGACACCGAATTCGGTTGCAATGGCGGCAAGCCATGCGGTGGTACCTTCCTCGCCAAAGGGGAAGGGGGCTGCGATATGGCGGGCGCCACGGCGCTCAAGTTCAGCATGGGTATCGCCAAGGAATGGTTGCAGCAGCGCGAATACCGTATTGGGGCCGACACCGAACTGATCGGCGGCGCGATGTGCAGGCAGAACGCGGATCGGGCCGATTCCCATCTGTTCCAGCAGGCTGACCGCCTGCTGTTCCACAACATCGGGCAGCGCGCCGACAAGCATCAGCTCGCGGGCGTTGGTTGCGGGCAGAACGGGTACCATCGAGGCAAGGCAGGCATCCTCGCCCTGGGTGAAAGTGGTCTCGATCCCCGAGCCTGAGAAATTCAGCACACGGACATGCGGCGCATAGGTCTGCGTCATCCGCTCGGCAGCCTTGGAGAGATCAAGCTTGATCACCTCGGAGGGGCAAGAGCCGACGAGGAAGAGTTGTTTGATGTCAGGGCGGCGTGACAGAAGCTTGGCGACAACCGAATCCAGCTCGTCCTGCGCGTCCTTCATGCCCGCCAGATCGGTTTCTTCGAGAATCGCTGTCCCGAAGCGCGGTTCAGCGAAGATCATGACGCCAGCGGCGCTTTGCAGAAGATGCGCGCAGGTGCGTGATCCGATCACCAGAAAGAACGCATCCTGCATCTTGCGGTGCAGCCAGATGATGCCGGTCAGACCGCAGAAAACCTCGCGCTGGCCGCGCTGTTTCAGCACGGGCGTTTCGCGACATCCGGTCGTGGTGGGAAGGGGACGGTTCAAGGTCATGCGGTGCCCTCTGCCTGCAGGCGCGCGGCCCGCAGTTTAAGCAGGAACTGGCCCGCGTTGATGACGTAGGCGGCATAGGCGGCAAGGGCCAGGATCATCAGATCCACCGGAGGCAGCGCCCCCGTGTAAAGTGCCCAAATATAAGCAGAATGCAGCGCGATGACGGCGAAGCTGAACACGTCTTCCCAGAAGAAGGCGGGGGCGAAAAGATACTGTCCGAAGACCACTTTTTCCCAGATCGCGCCGGTCACCATGATGAGGTAGAGAAAGCCGGTTTTGACCACGATCGACATGGTCGCCAGCTCGTATCCCAGACCCGTTGTCAGGTAGCGGATGACTAGGCCAAGGGAGATGAGGAAAACCACAAACTGCACCGGCGCAAGGACGCCCTGCACGAGGGTCCAGACCGTCGCATCCCGACGCACACGCTCTGCCTCTGTATAGAGGCCGGTGCGGTCTGATTTGCCTGTAAGGCTTTGCGACATTTCCGACTCCATCCCGGTACCTTCAGTCCAAAGTAACGGCGTCAGAATAAAAGTGTCAACTAAAACTTACACAAGCAGGCTGTAAGATTAATGCTGTCAATTTAGGCTTACTCCTGCCAGAAAGCGCTGATAACTCAATAAAAACAGCAATGTCAGCGAAGGTGGAGCGGCATCGCAGGTTGAAAAATTGCCAGACTGTCAATTATCTTTGACATTTGGCTGTCAAAAATGGACAATGCGCCTATAGATAGGTTTACGCAGGGCGCATCCCGCCTTTTTGCGCGCCTTTCGAGAAAAGTCGCGGAGGGCAAATGTCCAGAAGACCCACTCAAACGAATACACCTGCCGCGCCGCTTCCCGCGTTGAGGGGGATGTTCCAGGTCGGCGACTTGGCCAGCCGGGTCATTTCTGTCTTGCGCCAGCGCAGCACCGCGGAAAACGCCCTTCTTTGTGACGCCGCAATCGACAGGCTGCTGGCTGCGATCAGTGATCCAAGGGGTTTTGATGCCGAGGCCGCGCTGGACATGCTGCGCCGCGCCCATCTGTCAGACCAGGATATCATCAGTTGCTACATCCCCGAGGCAGCGCGCCATCTGGGGTGTCAGTGGAATCAGGACGATAAAAGCTTTGCACAGGTCACCACCGCCAGCGCGCGTTTGCAGGACATGGTACGCGTGCTGTCCTCTGGATGGACGGAAGGCGGGGAAAACACGGTGCGACGCAGCGGTACTGACCAGCTTGGTGTTCTTCTGGTGATTTGCCAGAACGATCTGCATACGCTGGGCTTTGCGACAGTGGCGGCCAGTCTGCGCCATGACGGGCATTCGGTGCGTGTGATCATCGGTGCTACCCTTCAGGACATGCGCAAGGCGCTGCGTCAGGATTGGTACGATCTGATCATGTTCTCCTGTGCGCGGTCACAAGCTCTTGATCCGATAAGCCAATTTGTTAAACACGTCAGAACCACTGTCCGAAATGCGCCGCCGCTGATCCTTGGTGGTCTGGTCCTCAATCATGTTTCGGACGCCAAGAACAGAACCGGCGTAGATATAGCGACGAATGATTTGCAACTTGCCCTCAAACTTTGCGACACCAGTTCTGTGGGCAAGCGGCTTGTGGCCGAATAGATGACAAAAGGCGGTTCCCATTTCTGGTCAAGCGGCTCTGTCCCGCTGATAGAGCCGGAATTTCTGCGCAGCATCGTCGCTGCAGCCTCTGATATTGCCTTGGTGATTTCACGCGACTGTCTGGTGCAATCTGTCCTGATCAATGCGAATGACACGAGCTATGGCAATCTGGACCATTGGGAAGGTCGTCGTATCCAGCAGTTCCTGACGCCGGAAAGCGTGCCAAAGTTCGAGAATGCGGTGAAGCGCTTTGTCGATGGCGAGGAAAGCATCCGTCCGGTCGAGATAAACCATTCCGACAACGCCGTCTGGGAATTCCCGATACGGTATAGCTTCCACCGGATCGGAATCGATGGCCAAATTCTGATGCTGGGGCGTGACCTGCGACTGATCGCAGAGACGCAACAACATCTGGTGCAGGCACAAATGGCGCTGGAACGCGGCTATGAGGCGCGGCGCGAATTCGACAGCCGCTATCGCTTGCTGCTGGCAACAACGCGTGATGCTATCGTCTTTGTCTCGGTCGGGACAGGACGGATCAAGGATATCAACGATCCTGCTGCCAGCCTTCTGGGGGCGTCGCGTGATGATCTGACGGGGACGACTTTCGCGCAGGAGTTCAAGGACAAACGCAGCGGCGAATTTGTGGAATCACTGGTCAATCTGGCGATTTCCGAAGCGGTGTCTGATCTGGAAGTGCAGACAAGGCGCAGCCGCAAACGGGTGACCCTGACGCCAACGGTGTTCCGCGCAGGCGGCGAGCGTATCCTGATCTGCCGGATGGACCCCGGCGAGGATGCGCGTGTGGTCGAGGACCAACTGGCGCTGAACCTGTCCACACTTTATCACAATGGGGCGGATGCGGTTGTCTTTACCGATGGCAAGGGCGTGATCGCCTCGGCCAATGACAGTTTCCTGAACATGGCGGATGCGGCGCATATGTCCGATGTGAAGGGCCGCAGCATCGGCGATTTCATGGCGCGTGGCCAGATTGATCTGAACGTGCTGATCGACAGCGCGCAGCGGTCCGGCAATATGCGGATGTATGGCACGCAACTGGTCAATGACTACGGTGGCAAGGTCGCTATCGAGGTGGCAACGACTTGGCTGAATGATCGCTCGCATCCCGCCATCGGTTTTGTTCTGCGCGATGTCAGCCGTGTTGATGCAGTCCGCAAGCCCGCAGCGACGGTTGACGAGGGATCGCAACACAACGTGATGGAGCTGGTAGGGTCCGCCACGCTGAAAGAGATTGTGGCAGAAACCACGGATGTGGTCGAGAAAATGTGCATCGAGACCGCCGTGACCCTGACACGCAACAACCGTGTGGCCGCGGCCGAGATGCTGGGCCTGTCGCGGCAGAGTCTTTATGTTAAGCTGCGCAAATACGGGCTTTTGAGCAAAGACGCGGACGACTGAGGTCGCCAGCCCTGCCAGCACTCCCGACCTCTGCTTTTTTCAACAATATGCTACATTTCCGGGCGTTTTGAGAGCGTTCTTTTTCTTGCGTCGACTCGCAATGTAATGCCATAGTTGACACATGACTGTAAACCAAACCTTACACATTCGGACGTTGCCAGAGCCTGCAGCGATGCTGCGGCTGATCAAGCCGATCACATGGTTTCCACCGATGTGGGCCTATCTTTGCGGTGTCGTCTCGTCAGGTATTGCGCCATCGGGTCAATGGGGCCTTGTCCTTTTGGGTGTCATTCTGGCTGGCCCGATTGTGTGTGGCATGTCGCAGGCTGCCAATGACTGGTGCGACCGCCATGTCGATGCCATCAACGAACCGGACCGCCCGATTCCGTCAGGGCGAATTCCTGGCCGCTGGGGTCTGTGGATCGCGTTGGCGATGACGGTCTTATCCTTGTTTGTTGGCTGGCAACTTGGCCCTTGGGGGTTCGGGGCCACAGTCGTGGGTGTGCTGGCGGCTTGGGCCTATTCCGCCGAGCCTGTCCGGCTCAAGCGGTCGGGCTGGTGGGGGCCGGGGCTTGTCGGTCTGTCCTATGAGAGCCTGCCATGGTTCACGGGTGCCGCGGTGCTGAGCGCGGGTGCGCCATCCATGGCGGTGGTGATTATCGCACTGCTATACGGTATCGGCGCGCACGGGATCATGACGCTGAATGATTTCAAGGCGTTGGAAGGTGACCGCCAAATGGGGGTGAATTCGCTGCCCGTCACAATGGGGCCGGAACGCGCCGCAAGGCTGGCCTGCTGGGTCATGGCCCTGCCGCAGGTGATGGTGATTGCCCTGCTGTTCATGTGGGACAGACCGCTGCACGCGCTGGCGATCGTGGTGGTATTGGCGCTGCAATTCTGGGCGATGCGGGTGCTGCTGACCGATCCCAAGGGCCGCACGCCCTGGTATAACGGCACGGGCGTCACGCTATACGTGGGCGGTATGATGATTGCGGCCTTTGCCATCCGCACGCTGGAGGTGCTGCCGTGACCCTGTCGTGGTTGTCGATTGTGCGTTTGGGTCTGGTGCAGATGTGCCTTGGTGCGGTGATTGTACTGACGACATCGACGCTGAACCGTCTGATGGTGGTGGAACTGGCGCTGCCCGCGCTGCTGCCGGGGTTTCTGGTGGCGTTGCATTACGGCATCCAGATCACGCGGCCTAACTGGGGCTACCGGTCCGACACATCGGGCAAGCGCACGCGCTGGATCATCGGGGGCATGGCGATCCTTGCCATGGGTGCCTTTACCGCCGCGATGGCCATTCCGCTGCTTGAGGCGAATTTCATGGCCGGACTTGCCGTGTCCGTGCTGGCCTATGCGATGATCGGTCTGGGGGCAGGGGCATCCGGCACCTCGCTTCTGGCGCTGCTGGCCACGGCCACCGCACCGCATCGCCGGGCGGCGGCGGCGACGATCACATGGCTGATGATGATTTTCGGCATTGCTGTGACAGCGGGCATGGTGGGGGCCAATCTTGATCCCTATAGCCATGCGCGGCTGATGCAGATCGTGGCCATCGTCACAGGTGGTGCGGTTGTGCTGACAACACTGGCGATCTGGCGGGTCGAGCATGGGGTGGATGCCCAACCCGAGCCCGACAAAATGCCGTTTATCCAAGGCATGCGCGAGGTTTGGGCCGAGCCCAAGGCCCGTAAGTTCACGCTGTTCGTGTTTTTGTCGATGACCGCCTATTTCATGCAGGAATTGATCCTTGAACCCTACGCGGGGCTGGTCTTCGGCTTTACGCCGGGGCAATCCACCTCGCTGTCGGGCGCGCAGAATGGTGGTGTTTTTGTCGGGATGCTGATCGTTGGCATCGCGGCCACGGGACTGCGGATAGGCACCTTGCGCGCATGGGTCGTGGCGGGCTGCCTTGGATCGGCGGCCAGCCTTGGGATGCTGACACTATTGGGGCCGATGGGTCCGGGCGCGCCACTGGTGCCTGTCGTTGTGGCACTGGGCTTTTTCAACGGCATGTTCGCGGTCGCCGCGATCGGGTCGATGATGGCGCTGGCGGGCGAAGGGCGCGGCGCGCGCGAAGGCACGCGTATGGGTCTTTGGGGTGCCGCGCAGGCGATTGCGGCAGGCTTTGGCGGATTGTTGGGGGCGGCCTCGGTCGATGCGCTGCGCGCTCTGCTTGGTGAGGATGCGCCTGCATTTGGCACTGTTTTCGTGGCGGAAGCCGCGCTGTTTCTGGCCGCCGCGTATATGGCGACACGCATAATGGAAAGCCACCACGGTGGCGCACAACTGGTTCCGGGAGAATGAGCATGTATGATGTTGTCGTTGTGGGCGCTGGCCCGTCAGGTGCTACCGCTGCAGAAGATCTGGTGCGGTCGGGTTTCAAGGTGGCCATGCTGGACAGGGCGGGGCGGATCAAACCCTGCGGTGGGGCCATCCCGCCGCGTCTGATCGCTGATTTCCAAATCCCCGACGCGCAGATTGTCGCCAAGATAACTACGGCGCGCATGATCTCGCCCACGGGTCGCAAGGTGGATATCCCGATCGAGAACGGTTTTGTCGGGATGGTGGACCGCGAGCATTTTGATGAATTCCTGCGGGTGCGTGCAGCGGATGCAGGGGCTGCGCGGCTGACAGGTACCTATCTGCGGATCACACGCGACGCGGCGGGCACGCATGTCATCTACCGCGACAAGGCCAGCGGAGAGGAGATGTCACTAACCACCAAGCTGATAATCGGTGCAGACGGTGCGCGCTCCAAGGTGGGGCGCACCGAGGTGCCGGGCGGCGACAAGATCCCTTACGTTCTGGCCTATCACGAGATTATCGAGGCACCTGCGAAAACTGAAATCTACGATCCCGAGCGTTGCGATGTGATCTATGACGGCGCGATCTCGCCTGATTTCTATGGCTGGGTTTTCCCGCATGGCAAATCGGCCAGTGTCGGCATGGGCACCGAGATAGACAGCGTTGATCTGAAAAAGGCGACAGCTGATTTGCGCGCCGCTGCAGGCCTGACCGATTGCAAGACGATCCGGCGTGAGGGTGCACCGATCCCTCTCAAGCCTCTGGATCGCTGGGACAATGGCCGCGATGTGGTTCTGGCCGGTGATGCGGCGGGCGTTGTGGCACCGTCCTCGGGCGAGGGGATATTCTACGCCATGGTCGGCGGGCGCGTTGCGGCCACAGCGGCTGCGGCATGTCTGACAACGGGACGCGCCCGCGATCTGAAGCTGGCGCGCCAGTTGTTCATGAAGGATCACAAGATGGTGTTCAGGGTGCTGGCCTCGATGCAGAATGCCTATTATCGGTCGGACGAGCGGCGCGAACGGTTTGTATCGCTCTGCCATGATGTGGACGTGCAGCGTCTGACCTTCGAGGCTTACATGAACAAGAAACTGGTGCGGGCAAGACCAATGGCACATATCAAGATCGGGTTGAAAAACCTGGCGCATCTGACGCGCCTCATTCCGGCGAACCGCGTATGAGCCTGATGATTCCTGCATGGGTGGATGGCACCCTTGTTCCGGTGGACAAGCTGGAGGTGCACAAGCGTGGTCTGCGCCACAAGGCTGTGTCGGTCTTTGTGATCCGTGGCACCGATGTGTTGATCCAGCGGCGTGCCTTGGGCAAATATCATACGCCCGGTTTGTGGGCCAATACCTGCTGCACCCATCCTGACTGGGACGAGGCGCCCGAGATCTGTGCGACACGGCGTCTACGCGAGGAATTGGGGATCAGCGGCCTGCATCCCGAACATCGCGACCGTGTCGAATACCGCGCCGATGTGGGGGCAGGGCTGATCGAGCATGAGGTGGTGGATATCTACCTTGCCCGCGCCGATGCAGGGTTGAAAGTGACCCCGAACCCGGACGAGGTGATGGAGGTGCGCTGGATCAACTATCAGGATCTGCAAGCCGAGGTTGCGCGCTGGCCGGACCGCTTCACACCGTGGATGAAGATCTATCTGGCCGAGCATAGCGACCGTATCTTCGGACCGGATATGGTTTACATGGCCAGCCTGTCGCAGGACTGAGCCGCAACACAAATAATCAGGATATACTCATACGCCTGAATTGAGCTGAGTATTTATAGCCTTCCGAGTCAATTGGTCGCACGGCTTTTCCTATGATATTCTGCATGATGTCGTCATGGACAAGCAGACAAAATTAGTGACCCTGACAGAAGATCAACGCTCTGCCCTTCAGGCTATTTGCCGTCAGCGTAAGGTCGATGCTCTTGTATGGAAGCGTGCCCGGGCGTTTCTACTTTTGGATGCGGGTTATGATGCCAAAACCATCTGCGAGATACTGGACATCGGTCCCACAGTATTAACGGAGTGGCGGTTTTCTTTTGCAGGCGCGGGGCTGTCGTTTTTCGGGCTGAAGGACTACAGCCAACGGCAGGGTCACCTTTCTTTTGAACAGGAGCGGGCCACACAAGCACATTTCACGGAACATTCTGCGCGGAACGCAGATGAGGTTTGCGTCTATATTTTAGCTGAGCATGACCAAAGCTATAGCGCCTCTGGAGCCGCCAAGCTGATGCGTCGTTTAGGCTTCGTTTATAAAAAACCCCAGTCGTTGCCAGCTCAGGCCGACGAGATCAAACAAGCAGCCTTTATCGCCCATTATGAGGCCCTAATGACTGGACTGAGGGCGGATGAGATGGTCGTCTTCTCAGACGCAGTGCATCCAGAACACCAAAGTCGACCGGCCCATGGTTGGTTCCCCAAGGCACAAAAGATCGCCCTGAAAGCCACATCGGGACGCAAGCGGCTCAACATTCAAGGCGCGCTTGATCTAGAGACCTTTCAGTTCACCTTTGTCGAAAGCGAGAAGATCAATGCCCAGACAACCCTGCAGATGTTGGAAAAATTGGAAGCCAAGAACCCAACCATGACGGCAATTCACGTCTTTCTCGACAATGCACGCTACCATCACGCCAAGATATTGCAGCCATGGTTGGAGAGATCAGAGCGACAGGTAAAGTTACATTTCCTGCCGCCATATGCGCCGCATCTAAATCCAATAGAACGTCTCTGGGGCGTCATGCATAAATGTGTCACCCACAATCGTCACTATGCCACATTCGACCAGTTCACAGAAGCAATTCTAGGGTTCTTTCGCAAAACCTTGCCCCTCAAGTGGCGCGAGTTTACCGATACCGTCACCGACAATTTTCGGATCATCTCGCTCGACGAATATAAAGTGATTTGAGCACGTAGAGTTCAGCTCAATTCAGGCGTATGAGTATAAACAAAAAGCCCCGCCGGTTTCCTAGCGGGGCTTTTGCTTGTGATGCAGCGATGATCAATCGCGCGGTTTGGATTTGCCGCTGGCCTGCGCCAGATTGGCACTGATCTGGTCGCCCAGTTTTTGCAGACTGGGCAGTTGCACCGCCATATCCATGATCGCATCCACCGTGGCATTGACCGGCGAGGCGGGGCGCTCGGAACCGTCGCCGCGTGTGCCGCCGATACCGCTGAGGTGGTTGATGCTGATGCCGGTGATCTTCTCGGCAGGACGCACCATTTCGGCCAGTATACGCGGCATCGCCTCAAGCCGCGCCTTTTCCAGCTCCATCGCGATGATCGCATCCGAGCGGGCGTTCTCGGCGTCGATGCGGGCGCGTTCGGCTTCGATCTTGGCCAGTTCCACCACTTTCGTGGCTTCGGCTTCGGTCCGGCGGGCTTCGGCCTTGTCGGCGGCTGTGGCCTTGTCGGAGGCAGCGGCGATCTCGGCGCGTTTGGCGGCAGCTTCGGCTTGTTCCTGTGCCAAGATCAGGGCCAGCGTGCGGCGGCGTTCGGCCTCGGCCATGGCGCGGGCGGTTTGCACGGCCTCGGCTGCGGTCACAGCCTCGGCGCGGGCAACATCGGCTTGCGCCTGCGCACGGCTTTCCTCTCCGCTTTTGGCAGAGATCTGGATCTGCCGGTCGCTTTCGGCATCCTCCAGCGCGCGGCTTTGGGCAATCTCGGCCACACGGATCGCTTGTTCGCGGGCGATATCGGCGGACTGGATATCCTGCTCCATGCGGATACGGGCTTGCGCTGCGGTGCGTTCGCTGTCGGCTTTGCGCTGTGCCACTTCGGACAGTTGGGCGGCCAGAAGGGTCTCGATCTCCTGGCTTTGCGCGATCTCGGCGCGGCGTTCTTCCAGATCGATCTCCAGCTTGCGCTTGGCTGCTTCCATGGCGGCACGCCGCACGGATACATTGCTTTCGCTTTCAATCTCGGCGCGTTCTTTCTTGGACTTGGCAATCACCTCGGCGAGTTTGCGCATACCCACGGCGTTGAAGGCGTTGTTTTCATCCAGCGCGGAAAACGGTGTCTGATCCAGAGCGGTGAGCGAGACTGAATCAAGCTGGATCCCGTAATTTGCCATCACCTCGGCCAGACCCTCGCGCACCTCGCGGACGAATTGCGCGCGGTTTTCGTGCAACTCGTCCATCGTCATGCGGGCAGCCACCGAGCGCAAAGCGTCGATCATCATCCCGTCGATCAACCCGCGCAACTGGTCGGGCTGGAACAGCCGCTTGCCAAGGGTTTGCGCGGCGCGGGTGATTGTATCGGCCTGCGGCGTGACCGAGACATAGAAATCAGCCCCCACATCGACGCGCAGACGGTCTTTGGTGATCAGCGCCGCCTCGCCCGTGCGCGACACGGTCATGCGGATCGTCTGCATGTTGACGCGTGTGATTTCGTGGAAATAGGGCAGGGCCAGCGTGCCACCGTCAATGATGACGCGCCGCCCGCCGATCCCTGTTTTCACCAAGGCCACCTCGTTCGTGGCGCGTTCATAGAACCATGCGGCCAGCACTATCAGCGCGGCGGCGATCACGATCAGGACAATGATCCAGCCTAAAGCAGACATATCAGCCTCTCCTTCAAGATAGCCCGTGCATTTCGCACAGGATGTTCGACGACATGCCCCCGTCGACTGGGATATTGGTGCCGCGGACCCATGTGGTCATGTCCGACAGCAAGAAAGCGACGACAGGCGCGATATCATCGGCCCTGCCCGGGCGGTCCATGACGCGCATGTCTTCTTCGGCGCGCGCGCCCAGCGTTTCGATGAAATCGCCAAGGATCGGCGTGTCCACCGGGCCGGGGCTGACGCTGTTCATGCGGATGCCGCGATCGCGCCATGTCCAGCGGTTCTGTTGCGTCCATGCGATCAGCGCTTCCTTGGAAAAGAAGTAGCTGCGCCCGCCTGCGTTGGTGATGTCGTGCTGCGTCATGAAGGCGGTCACATCGTCGATATCCACGCTTTCGCTGGCGCGGATCGCAGGAATAGCCTGCGGCCAGCCAAAACCGGCCAGTGATGCAAGGTTCACGATAGATGCGCCATCGTTCAGCTTGGGCAGCAGGCCCAGCGTCAGGCGTTTCAGGCCGAACAGATTGACCTTGAGCACTTTGTCAGCAGGCGCCGTCGGCGGCAGGCCCGCGATATTGGCGATCCCGTCGATACCCTGCGGCAGCGCATCGACCAGCGCGTCAATCGTGCGCCCATCCGTCAGGTCGGCGCGGTAGAACTCCTCGACATGATCAAAGCGTTTGGTCACATCGACACCCAGCACCGTGGCACCCATCGCGGTGCATAGGCGCGCGGTCTCGTATCCGATGCCGCTGGCCGATCCGGTCACGACGATCACCTTGCCCTTCAGAAGGGGGCTGTTTTCCCAAGCTGCCATCAGAACACCGGTGGATAGGGGCGGTGGCCACGGTCAAGCGTGATCCAGCGCGTTTCGGTAAATGTTTCCAGCGACCACTTGCCGCCGTGTCGTCCAAGGCCGGATGCTTTCGATCCGCCGAAGGGCACATGCGGCTCGTCATTGATGGACGAGCAGTTGACGTGGCACATCCCCGTTTCCAGATGCCGCGCCATGCGCAGGGCACGTTCCTCGTTGCGGGTGATGATACCGGCGGACAGGCCGTATTCGGTGTCGTTATTCATGGCGATCGCCTCGGCATCCGTTTTGAACGGCACCACAATAGCCACGGGGCCAAAGGTTTCATCCCGCCAGACATCCATGTCGGGGGTGACATGTGTCAGGATCGTGGGTTCCACATAGCGATTCCAGACGCGCCCGCCCAGAACCGCCTTGGCCCCTTTGGCCAAAGCATCCTCGATCTGGTGTTTGACACGCGCAACCTGTCGTTCGTTGATCAGCGGGCCGATTACATTGCCCTTGTCCTTGGTATCGCCTGTTTTCAGCTTGGAGGCACGGGCCACGAACTGGCGCAGGAAATCGGCGTAGATGCTTTCCTGCACCAGCACCTTTTCTACGCTCATGCAGATCTGGCCCTGATGCATGAAGCTGCCGAAACTGGCGGCACTGGTGGCACGGTCCATATCGGCGTCTTCCAGCACGATCAGGCTGTCTTTGCCGCCCAGCTCGACGCAGCATTTTTTCAGATGCGCGCCCGCTTTGGCGGCGATCTGGCGACCCACAGGGGTCGAGCCTGTGAAGGAGATGCCCTTGACCAGCGGGTTCTCGATCATTTCGTCACCCATCTCCTGCACACGCTCGCGGCTACAGGTGATGACGTTGAACACGCCCTTGGGAATGCCCGCTTCCTCCAGCACTTCGGCAAAGAACAGCCCGCCGGCATAGGGCGTATCCTCGGACGGTTTCAGAACGATGGTATTGCCTGCGGCCATCGGAAAGGCAAAGCCCCGCGCGGTCAGGATACCGGGCATGTTCCACGGGCTGATCACACTGATCACCCCCATCGGATAGCGCACGGCGGTCGAGAATTTGCCATGCTCTGACGGCAGCACCTCGCCGATATTGCCGTAAAGCACGCCTGCGGCGGCGCGGAAGACCTCGGGGACATACCCTGCCTCGAACATGCCTTTGCCGAACCAGCCACCACCTTCGGCTTGGGCCGCTGCGACGAATTCGGGGGCGCGCTTTTCCCAGATATCGGCGATTTTCAGCATGTAATGGGCGCGCTCCTGAAACATCAGGTTCGACCATGCCGGAAAGGCAGCTTGGGCCGCGTCTATTGCGCGGCGGGTCTCGGCGCGGCCACCATCGGGGATGCGTGCGTAAAGCGATCCGTCAGACGGGTTGATATCGTCAAAGCTGTTTTGACCGGCAACCCAGTTGCCGCCGATATACATGCCCTTGACGGTTTTCATGATAGGGGAGTCCAGCATCTTGTTTCTCCTATGAACGGTCGAACGCGTTGGCACCGGGTCTGCGGCGCCAGACTTCGACACGGGGGGCGCGGTAGACTTCGATGGTCACGGGCGGGCCATCAGGGGTCTTAGGTTGCGCCTGTGGTTGCGGTTGGGGTGTCTGTGCCGTCCGGTCCTGCGGACGGACGCGCTCGATCACGCGGGGACGGCGGGCGGCTTGGGCAGCGCGCTCGATTTCCGACAGGGTCGCGGCAAGGCGGTCGCTTTGCGCGGCACTGCTGGCAACGGCGGGGGCGGTGCGTTTGTCGCTGACGGCGGTTTGCTGGCGCTGGCTTGCTTGCGCCACCAGATCGGCAACCGAGCGGCCCAGCACGGCATCCGCCGACACGGTTTGCGACGGGCGCGGCCTGACGGTAAAGCCCGCCTGCGGCAATGCGGGTGTATCGGCGGGGCCAGTTTCGGCCACCGCGTCATGTGTATGCGGCGCGGCGGCACCTGCGGCCCCCAGATAGGCTGCTTGCACGGCCGGATCGCTCATCAGGGCTTTGGCGCTGTCTTCATGCACGATATGGGCGTTTTCCAGCAGATAGCCACGGTCGGCAATCGCAAGGCTTTGCTTGGCGTTCTGTTCCACCAGCAAGATACCGATACCGATCTCGCGCACTTTCCTGAGGTTATGGAACAGTTCCTTGCACAGTAGCGGGGAGAGGCCCAGTGATGGCTCGTCCAGTGTCAGGATCTGCGGGTTCGACATCATGGCGCGGCCAATGGCGACCATTTGTTGCTCGCCGCCCGACATGGTGCGTACGACCTGACCCCGTCGTTCGATCAGCTTGGGAAACAGCGCATGGACGCGTTCCAGATTGGTGGCCTGATCGTCACGGGCGCGGGCGGAATAGGCGCCCAGCGTCAGGTTTTCGCGCACTGTCAGATCACCGAACACGCCGCGCCCTTCAGGCACCAAGGCGATGCCGTGATCAAGAATACGGTTGGCGGGCATGCCTGTCAGGTCTTCATTCTCCAACAGGACCGAGCCGCTGACCTTGCCTTCACAAATGCCGCTGACCGCTTTGAGCAGGGTCGATTTTCCCGCACCATTCGCGCCAAGGATCACCACGATCTCGCCGGGGCGGACGGTGATCGACACATCCTCCAACGCGCGGTGCTTGCCATAGCTGACCGACAGGTTGCGGACCTCAAGACCTCCGGATTTAGACATCGTCATCCCCCAGATAAGCGCGGATCACATCCGGATCGGACAGCACCTGCTGCGGCGTGCCTTGGGCGATTTTCGTGCCCGAGGCCATGACCACGCAGGTATCGCACAGCGACCGGATTGCATCCATGACATGTTCTACCAGAATGATCGTGCGCCCCTCGTCGCGCAGCGATTTGATCAGGGTGATCCCGATCTGCAACTCGCTGGGGTTTAAACCCGCCAGCCATTCATCCAGCAGCAAAAGTTTGGGATCACTGGCTAGCACGCGGGCCAGTTCAACGCGTTTGGTATCGATATAGGTCAACTGCCCCACACGCAGGTGGCCCTTGCCTTCAAGCCCTACGCGGGTCAGCAGGGATTCCGCATGGCTGCGCGCCTCATGCCCCCAACGCCGCCGGTGGCCGAACACGGCCCCCGCCACGACATTTTCCAGCACGGACATGGATGGCAGCAGGCGCACAAGTTGGAAGGTGCGCGCAATACCGCGCCGGTTGATCTGTTCTGCGGGCAAGGCGGTGATGGGGGTGCCGCGCAGCGAAATCTCGCCGCCCGACACCTTGAGCGCGCCTGAAATCAGGTTGAGCGTGGTCGATTTGCCCGACCCGTTCGGCCCGATCAGCCCCATGACCTGATGTTCGGTCACGTCGAAATCCATTGCATTCACGGCAACCAGACCGCCGAACCGTTTGGTGACACCACGCAGGGAAAGAACTGTGTTGTTCATGCGACCCCCTCGGCCATTTTGGCGCGGGTGCGGGTGCGCAGATCATCCAGCAGCCCGACGAAACCGCGCGGCAGCGCATAGACGATGATCAGGAAGGCCACACCCAGCAGCAGCGTTGTCTGTTGCGGGAAATTGGACGAAATCGATTCCCACAGAAGGGTGAAAGGGATCACGCCGACCAGCGGCCCCCACAGCCTGCCAGCCCCACCCAGAAGCGCCATGATCACGACCTGAAAGGACAGCATCGGCGAAAAGGCAAGGCTGGGCTCGATATAGACATAACGCGGCGCAAGGATTGCCCCTGTCATCGCGGCCACCGATCCAGGCACCATGAACAACAGTACCTTGGACAGCGCCGAGTTGATGCCGGAATGCACCGCCACGGTTTCATCATCCCCGATGATCCGCAGCGCAAAGCCAAGCCGCGAGCGCCCGATCAGCCAGCCGGTCAGGAACACGGCTGTCGCGAGTAAAAGCAGCATCCAGTAGATGCCCGCCTCGGTAATATCGGTCAGGACATAGAGACCCTTCTGGCCTGATTTGTTCTGGAACCATGTGATGACCTGCCGGACCAGCTCGGCCAGACCAAGGGTGAAGATCACGAAATAGACCCCTGACAGGCGCAGCGTGGCAAGGCCGACAAGCGCCGCCAGCACCGCACCGATAACGCCTGCAATCCCGATCAGCGACCAGAAGGGCAGGGTTTCAAACCCCAGCCCGGTGACATAGGTGCCGACCCCGAAGAACGCCGCCGTCGCCAGCGAGATGTAATGCGTCGGCCCCGAAAACAGCGCCCAGCTTGTGGCCAGCACAGTGAACATCGCGATGGTCACGCCGATCGACAGCCAATAGCCGGAACCGGACAAAGGCAGCAGTGCGCAGATGCCGATGGCAATGGCAGCAAGAACAAGGTTGCGGATATCGGTGCCGGTCATGTGGGTTTCTTTCCGAACAGGCCCTGCGGGCGGAACAGCAGGATCAGGATAAACAGCGTATAGGCGGCAGCCAGCGTCAGGCCGGGATCAAGCAAGGTCGCCACAAGCGTTTCCACGATCCCCAGCAGCAGCGCCGCCACGATGGTGCCGCGCACATCGCCCACCCCGCCCATGATCACGATGATGAGCGCCTTGAGCGTGAAGATCACGCCGGTCGAGGCATCCAGCGTCAGATAGGTCGACAACAGCGCACCGCCGACAGCCGTCACAGCGCCCCCCAAACCAAAGGCCAGCGCCGCAAGATGCGTCACGTTGATCCCCACCAGCCGCGCACTGTCGGGGGCCACGGCAATCGCGCGGATCGACAGTCCCGCGCGGCTGTGGTTCAGCCACAGATAAAGCGCGCCGCAGATCACGACCGCTGCCAGAAAGGCCGCGACACGGTTCAGCGCGAAGGTATCGCCCACGATCACGATGGGACGCGCCAGATAGGAATAGTTGAAGTAGTCGCCGCCAAAGACCGACAGCATCAGGCCGACCATCACAAAGGACAGACCGAAGGTGGCAAGGATACTGTCCGTCTCAAGCTGGCCGCGTGATTTGGCGCGTTTGACAAGCGGTTGCAGCATGATCCGGTAGATCAGCCAGTTCAGCACAAAGGTCAGCGGCGCTAGCAGGAAGATCGTCAGAAACGGGCTGATCTGGCCGGCAGTATACATCCAGAAGGCCGCAAAGCCGCCTGCTACCAGCATTTCGCCATTGGCAAGGTTCATGATGCGGGCCACGCCATATTGCAGGTTCAGCCCCATCGCGATCAGCGCATAGGTGCCGCCCAGCAAAAGCCCTGTGATCAGAATATCCATCCGCGTCCCGTTCCTGCGTCATGCGCCCGGCTGAAAGGGCGCCCCGGCCATCGCCGGAGCCCCCGATTTCAAAGCTTATTTCCAGCCATCCTTGAGGATCACCGGCACGGAACCTTCGCGATCACGCGAGGCGACGCCCTTGAACACACCGTCCTGCCACTGGCCAACGGTCCAGAAAGCCTGATTGTTGTTGTTCTCGTCAAAGCTGATCGGCCCCAGAACGGTATCGAACGTGCCCGAGCGCAGGTGATCGGACACAGCTTTGCGGTCCAGACCGACAGCCTCGATCGATTGCTCAAGGATCTCGAGCGAGGCATAGGTGGTGGCGGATGCCCAGAAGTCCGGCTTGGCGCCTGTCACAGCCTCATGTGCCGCGGCGTATTCCAGAAACTTGGGATCATCCACATTCACACCGCCCGGTCCCATCACGCCATTGGCTGCCGTGCCGAAGCGCGCGCCGAAAGCGGGAAAGGGTGTCGCCACGGCGGTGTAGAAGGCCTGCACTTGCAGATCCTCGATAACCGCCTGTTCGGTCAGTGCGAATGTATCCGGCGGATAGGACCATGCCACAAAAGCATCCGGAGCGGCCGCTTTCGCGCCCTTCATCACAGGCGACAGATCCTGCGTGCCAAGCGGATAGGAGGTGTCATAGACAATCTCGAACCCGGCTTCGGTGAACTTGCCGCGCGCCACACCTGCCAGTTCGATCCCGAAAGCATCGGCCACGTTGACCATGGCGATCTTGTTGCCCAACTGGCCCGCTTCGCGCATGTCGGTCAGGATTTTCACGGTATCTTCTGCCAGAGCGGATGTCGTGCCCAAGGTAAAGAACATGTCCGGGAACTGCTTGGACAGTGCAGGCTGCTGGTCGGTGATTGCGGACACGGCGATCAGCGGATAGCCGTAGCGCGCAAAGATCGGAGCGGCGGCAACCACAAGACCTGTGCCATAGGGCGAGACAATGAAATTGACCTCGTCCTGCGTGGCAAGGCGCTGGATTGCCTTGATGGTCTCGCCGGGGTTGGTCTGGTCATCATATTCGATGATCTCGACAGGCATCATCGTGCCGCCGACATTGATCCCGCCGCGCTCGTTGACCTGTGCGGCCCAGAGGGTCACGTTGGGCCACTGGCTGACAGCGGCACCACCGGCCAGCGGGCCGGTCTTGGGTGCTGCGGCGCCGATCTTGATGGTCTCGGCGCTGACAGCACCGGTGGCAAGGCTGGTCGTCAGCGCAAGGGCGGCTGCGAATTTCAGGGCAGTTCTGCGTTTCATGGTGATCCTCCTCCAAGGGTCGATTTGTGGTCGTTTGGTGTGTATCGGCTTTGTCGATGCTCTTGACGGCACCTGTTCATAAAGGGTGGCGCTTGCCTTCCGGGTGCAGGGCGATCCAGCGCAATTCGGTAAATTCATCCAAAGCAGTCTCGCCCCCGAAACGGCCATAGCCGCTGGCTTTCATTCCGCCAAAGGGCATGGCCGCATCATCATAGACGGTTGATCCGTTGATATGGCAGATCCCCGTTTCCAGCCGTGACGCCAAGGCAAGGGCGCGATCCCTGTTACGGCTGAAGATGGCCGAGGCGAGGCCATATTCGGTGTCATTTGCAATCGACAGTGCCTCATCCTCGTCGCGCACGCGCAGGATGGATGCGACCGGGCCAAAGCTTTCCTCGTGATAGATCGCCATGTTGGATGCCACGTGATCCACTACAGCAGGCTGCATCACAGCCCCTTCGACATGGCCGCCCACCAGCAGTTCAGCGCCTTTGTCCTGCGCGTCACGGATCAGTGCGGCCACCCTTTCGGCGGCGGCGGCATGGATCAATGTCCCCAAAGGTGCGTCTTCGCGGCGCGGATCGGCGGCGCGCAATGTCTTGGTCAGGGCGACCAGTTTGGCGACAAATGCATCCGCGATCCCGTCCAGCAAAATGATCCGTTCGGTCGACATGCAGATCTGACCCTGATTGAAGAACGCCCCATGCGCGGCCGCTTCAACGGCGGCATCCAGATCAGCGTCCTCCAGCACGATCAGTGCTGCCTTGCCACTCAGTTCCAGCACGCAGCGTTTCAGATGCTGCGCGGCTGTTATGGCCACTTGCCGGCCCACACGGGTCGAGCCGGTAAAGTTCACCCGCCGCACAGCCGGGTGTGCAATCAGCCGGTTGACCACCTGTTCCGACTGGTCGGGCAGGGCGGTCACGACATTGGCAACACCTGTCGGCAAGCCCGCAGCGTTGAGAATATCAATCACGGCACGATGCGTGCGCGGGCAATGCTCGGACCCTTTCAGCACAACGGTATTGCCGCAGGCCAAAGGCGTCGCGATGGCGCGCACGGCCAGCGTGACCGGCGCATTCCACGGCGCGATGCCCAGCACCACACCGACAGCCTGGCGGCGCAGGATTGCCGCACATCCGGTGTCAGAGGCTGCAACCTCCCGATCCGCCAGCAAAGCAGGCAGGGTCGCGGCATGGCGCAGGATACGCAGGGCGATGTCGATGTTGAACTGGGTCCATGCGGGGGCGGCCCCCACCTCTTGCGTAGCGAGACCCTCCAGTTGCGCGCGGTTGGCATCCAGCGCCTCCGCCATCCGCAACAGATGGGTTGATCTTTCACCAGCAGAACGCGCAGACCAGTCCCAGAACGCGGCCGCAGCAGCATTGGCCGCTGCCTCGGCTGCATTCTGTCCAGCCTCCACCACCCTGAAGGGCGATGCGCCGGACGGTCTGTCAAAGACCCGTTCCGCGTCCAAAATCCGATCCTCCCCAAGGGCATCTGACGCGCACAACCCTCCCCGGCTGCATGAGGCGCGTCTGCCTCTTTCTCTCTGGCGACAAGGTGTATCAGTCAGTCAGCTTAGAAAAATGTAGATTTCTAGGATAAAATTATGAAAAACTGGTGAAATGGATACAAATACAACCCGAACACCTGCAAGAGCCTCGCATCCCCTTGCGAAAAAGGGGCCGCAAGCTGTGCCGTTTCACGCCGAGATGATTCAGTGCGGGTTACAGGACAGGGTGCTGGGTGGGCTTGTAGATCTGCATGTGCGCAGCTGGTGGGTGATTCTGCTGGACAGCGGGCAGGTTGTCATCACGCGGGACGGCACGACAATGACAGTCACCGGCCCCGCGCTTTTGTGGTTGCCTTGGGACCGCAGCCAGAGGATTCGCGCAAAGGCTGGCACTGTGGGTGGGCATCTAGTGATGGGTGAAACCTCGCTGGCCAATGCCATCGGGGTCAAACCCGAAGCTGCCGATCTGCGCGTTCTGGCGGCACGCGCCATCCATCTGCCGTTCGAAGGGCGTGACACCCTTCATCGCGATATCGCCGGCTGCTTCGATCTGATCCTGCGTGAGGCGCAAGGCAATGCCCCCGGTTCCGCCACCGTGATCGAGGCACAGGTGCGCGTCATGCTGGTAATGCTCTGGCGCTATGCTGCGCGGCCTGACGATTTGCGACAGGCAGGGGCCAATACATCGCTGATCCTGCAACAGTTCCGTCAAGCGCTCGAGACGCATTTCCGCGACCGTTGGACCGTGGCAAGCTATGCCGATGCGCTGAATATGTCTGCTGACAGGCTGCACGATATCTGCCAGCGCACCCTTGGCAAACCACCCTTGCGCCTGATCCACGAACGTCTGGGATATGAGGCGCAGGTTTTGCTGGAGCGGTCGTCCATGACACTGGACCAGATCGCCGAGTTTCTGGGCTTCCGGTCAGCCGCGCAATTCAGCAGCTTTTTCAAAACCCTGCGCGGAATCCCCCCCGGCGCATGGCGGCGCAACGCCCGCAGCACCGACGACAAACCGGGCGCGCGTGTGTCACAATCCTATGCGGATTGGCCGTGAGGGGGCGTGGTAGATAGGCAAGAATTGTATGAAATATTAACAAATCGCAACTTTTGCTAGAACCATCCAGACTGATCGTCTAAGCCCCAATCAACACGGATTTTCTGTATGTCCCAAAGACGAGAAGTTGAAAAAATTTG
>Ga0163215_100470_pt1 | contig 67710 bp, 65 predicted proteins | sample SynspAceP_FD_185934 | JGI IMG/M metagenome (GOLD analysis project Ga0163215, IMG submission 185934) | Saline lake microbial communities from Ace Lake in Antarctica - Synechococcus sp. Ace-P (Hybrid Assembly) | ecosystem: Environmental > Aquatic > Non-marine Saline and Alkaline > Saline | place... | reverse complement strand
GGTGCTGTTTTCTCACCCTGCGGATTTCACACCTGTCTGCACAACGGAGTTCATCGCGTTCGCCAAAAAGCACGACGATTTCACCGCCCGCAACACCGAGCTGTTGGGTCTGTCCATCGACAGCCATTACAGCCACATCGCGTGGATGCTGAACATCAAGGAAAAATTCGGTGTCGAGATCAAGTTCCCGATCATTGCCGATCTGAGCATGACTGTGGCGCAAGCCTACGGCATGATCCAGCCGGGTGCCTCCGATACGGCCGCCGTGCGCGCGACCTTCCTGATTGACCCCGAAGGTGTGCTGCGGGCGATGGTTTACTACCCGATGAATGCGGGCCGCTCGGTGGATGAAATCTACCGCTTGCTGGTCGCAATGCAGACTGCAGACGAGCATAAATGTGCGATGCCGGAGAACTGGACCCCCGGCAAGCCTGTGATTGTCCCCACGCCTGCTACACCCGAAGCCGCAATGGCGCGTGCTGGCGAGGGATACGAGACTGTGGATTGGTATTTTTCCACACGTCTACTCTAAGAGGGTCACGTTGACACACGGCCCATTCAATGCACTGGCGGACCTTTCGGGTCCGCCACCCCAATAATATGATGAAACTGGCGATGCATGGAGTTTTGCCAGTTTGATCAAAAAGGAGACTTTTCATGACCACTGCATCGCAAAAGAATATCGCTGGCCTGAATGCTGTTTTGGGTGAGACCTTCCGCCTCTACGTCCAAACTCACGGCTATCACTGGAACGTCGAAGGCCCGAGTTTTCGCCAGTTGCACGTTTTGTTCGAAGAGCAATACCAGAACCTCTGGACCGCGCTGGACCCGATCGCGGAACGTATCCGCACGCAAGGTGCTTATGCGCCTGGCTCGTTCGCTGACCTGATGGCTCTTGCTGGTCCGGAGGACACACCAGCACAATCGGCAGCGGAAATGATGTCCAAGCTGATCACAGGGCACGAAGCCCTTGCCGCGACATTGCGAGACGCCATAGCGAGCAGTGGTGACGCAGGCGATGAAGTGTCCGCAGGAATGCTGACTGATCGTCTGGAATGGCATGAAAAGGAGCTGTGGATGATGAAAGCCAGCAGCCGCTGACCCCGTCGGGCCATGCCATGTTGCGTGGTCCAACTATGACCTGAACAGGAGAAAACCAATGAGCAACCCTATTGTAAAAGGCTTTTGGGACGAGCCGACAGGAAGCTGGCAGTATGTGTTTCACGACCCCGAGACGATGAAAGGGGCGATTATTGATCCGGTGCTGGATTTCGACCCGTTGGCAGGGGCCACATCCACCAAGAATGCCGAGCTGCTTTTGACTTATGTGCGCGAGGTTGGGATTGATCTGATCTGGGTCCTTGATACCCACCCCCATGCCGATCACTTCTCCGCTGCACAGTGGATCAAAGGGCAGACGGGTGCCATGACCGCCATCGGCGAGAAAGTCACCGGCGTGCAAACTCTATGGCAGGGCATCTATAACCTGCCAGCTGATTTCGCGACAGACGGCAGCCAGTGGGACCGATTGTTCGCGGATGGTGACGAGTTCATGGTGGGCAACGTGCCGGTGAAGGTCATGTTTTCGCCCGGCCATACACTGGCCTCGATCACTTACGTCGCGGGTGATGCGGCCTTTGTGCATGACACGTTGATGATGCCTGACAGCGGCAGTTCGCGCGCTGACTTTCCTGGCGGAAGCTCGGCGGATTTGTATAACAGCATCTCGAACATCCTTGCACTTCCCGCGGACACCCGTGTCTTTGTCGGGCATGATTATGCGCCGGATCGTCCCGCCGCCTGCGAAGCGACCGTGGCCGAGCATTTGGCCTCTAACATCCATTGGAAGGATGACCCTTCCGAGGCCGAATATCGTGCTGTGCGCGACAAGCGCGATGCTACGCTGAGCTTACCCAAGCTGATGTTGGCCGCGCTGCAAATCAATATTCGAGGTGGTAGGATGCCCGCACCCGAGCAAAACGGTCGCGCCTATCTGAAAATGCCATTGAACTATTTCGAAAGCCGCTGACTTTGATCGGGGATGACGCCACCATGAGGGCGTCATCCCGCTGAGCCTCCCCCTTTGAAGTGGTCCACCCCAATAGCTAGGAAAGCGAAGGACCAAGAACGGCGGTTAAGAGACCCAAGCCCGAAGATATTGTTGTGAAGTTACGGCAGGTTGAAATTCCGATGGAGCAGGGCATGCCTCGGATTGACGCAATCAGACAGATCAGTTTGACTGAACAAACAAATTACCGCTGGAAGAAGAAGAACGGCGGAATGCACTGCCCGGCAGGGTTATGCGCAGCACGATCCCGAGAGGGGCACGGAACAACTCAAGGAACCAAAGCGACTAGAGAAAGAGAACGGGCATCTACGGCGTGCAGTTTCTGACCTGACATTGGACAAGCTGATCCTACGGGAGGCAGCATCGGGAACCGCAGGTCCGCGTAGCGAAACTTCTGACCCCCTCGCGTCGGCGGGCCTGCATCGATCATGTTCGCAGTCAGTTCGAGGTTTCTGAGCGACGGGTTTGTCGCGTTCTGGGCCAGCACCGATCCACACAACGCCCATTGCCGAAAGGCCGTGCTGACGATGAACGCTTGATCGCTGATATGACCGAATTGACGCGCCAGTATGGCCGATATGGCTACCGCAGGGTTGCGGCTTTGCTGAGAGACGCTGGCTGGCAGATCAACGACAAGCGCCCCTCTCATCGCTGCAAGCAGCCACTGCCTGGCAGTAAGCAGCGACTGCCTGGCAGTGGTTGAACGCTTGTGGCGACGTGAGGGGCTTGAAGTGCCAATGAAACAACCAAAGAAGGGGCGGCTTTGGCTCAATGATGGGTCGTGCGTCCGGTTGTGACCCGAGTATCGCAACCATTTCTGGTCTGATGACTTTGTGCATCACCGGACAGACGATGGCATTCGACCATTGTCCTCGGACCAATGGCGAACAAGGTCTCATCATTAAGGACGCTCAATATTCTGGACGAACACAGCCGAGAATGCCTCGCGATCCTGGTGAAATGAAAGCTCAACTCGACTGAGGTCATCGACGCTCTCACGGATCTGTTCATCCTGCGCGGTGTTCTAGCCTATGTCAGGTCGGACAATGGCCCTGAGTTCATTGCTGAGGCCGTCAGAGATTGGATCAAAGCCGTTGGTGCCAAAACTGCATACTCGAGCCTGAGTCACCCTGGGAAAACGGTTATTGCGAAAGCTTCAACGGCCGAATGCGCCCTTCTCGGCAGATTGCTTTGCAAGCGCCCGCCGGGCAATGGACGAGCTGCTGAACGGCGAGATCTTCTACTCGCTGCGTGAAGCACAGATCATCATCGAAAGATGGAGGAACCATTGCAACACCAAACGACCCCATAGTGCTCTGGGCTATTGCCCACCTGCGCCAGAGGCCATCGTACTGATGGACCAAAGGCCGATCGTGCACCAACTTTCAATATGGACCACTCAAGTGGGGCTGCTCAACCGCACGAACCCGAACCTCAGGCGAGGAGCGATTTCCCGTCTTGCTTTTTTGTCATAACTATCATGCTTACTAAGTTGACGGTCTCCGACGAACTCGGGGCTATTCAGTCCTTTTCATCGTCCACTTCCCGGAGGTGACGATGAGCCAAGGACTCTCTTTATCAAACATCGCTATTTGGACCCTTGGGCGCTGACGTCAGAAAGGGAAGGGTCAGTTGTTCGGGGAAACATGACTCAGTAAACCCAGTCTGCTGGCGTGCAGCGCGGCCTCGGCCCGGTTAGAGATTTCCAGCTTTCGGTAGATCGCTTTGATGTGAGTGGTCACCGTGCTGTCGGCAAGGCCCAGAACCTCAGAAACCTCTGACACACGCAGTCCCTTGGCAATCAGGCGCAGTACCTCGGTTTCACGTTTCGTAAGCTTGACCGATACCTCGTAGTTGGGCCCTGTCAGCTGAAAATGCAGCATGATGCGCCGCGCGATTTGTGGACTCAAGGGTGGCACACCGGCCAGCAAAAGGCGGAGTTGATGTTCGATGACGTCTTCGGGATCACTTTTCAGCAGATAGCCTTGCGCACCTGCTGCCAAGGCTGACACGATAGAACTGTCGGCCGCCATAACAGTGGTCACCACGTTCATGCATTTAGGCTGTTCCTTGACCAAACGCCGCAAAAGTGTGGTGCCGCTGCCGTCGGGCAGGCTTAGATCGACCAGCGCGAGGTCGAATGTGTGTTTTGCGCATGCATGCTCGGCGTCGCGCAGCGTCGCTTCTTTCACGATCCGGGGGCGCTCGAAAATACTCTCGACTATTCCTGCCAACCATTCGCGCGATTGTCGCACATCCTCAAGTATGAGGACGTCGCGGATCATTCGCCGACCTGATTGCGCAGTTCATCGGGATAGAGCGGCAGCGTCACATGGATACGCGCGCCACCGTTTGCATCGTCGCGATTGCTGATCCGGCTTAACCCCATCAGAATTCGGGCGCGATCCATAATATTGGGGATGCCATTGCCACCCGTGTTCATGACGTCATCAGGCAGCCCTTTGCCATCGTCCTGAATGATCAGGTTTATTTCTGTGTCAGACGTTGTGATATCGACCCAGAGGTTTTTGGCCGCGGAATGGCGCAAGGTGTTTGACACAGCCTCGCGTAGTATCGAGCGCAGACCATTGACGAGCTCGAAGGAGATGACCGGCCCGTCTTGCCCGTCCACGGGTATGTCATCGAAATCAGGCCCGCTCCAGTGGATTGAGACATTGTGCGCTTCGACCCGCTGCGCGGTTTCGGTACGAAGATCGGCCAGCATCGCCTGCAATGAAAATTCGGCCTTGAAACCGTCATTGATGATCGTGCGCAGATCGCTGAGGCTGTTCCGCAAAAGATCGTCCTTGCGTGAGACTTCGCGCGAATGAAGCGCATTGAGAAGCTGCGCACCGATGTTGTCGTGTACGTCACGGCTGATGCGGTCGCGTTCCAGGATCACGCCGCGTTCATAGGCAAGGCGGCTTTCCGAGGCCAGATCGTGCATTTGCACCATGTTAGCAACGATTTCGAGATCGGCAGTCGAAAACAGTCGGCGGCCTTTCTGGGCATAGCGCAGACGGCGCGCACCGAGACCTTCGATTTCAGGAATCAGCAAGGCCAGACCGTTTTCGTCGATAGCAGGTTTGGTGACCGTGTCATTGATTGTTTCCGGCGGGGCAAGGGGCAAAAACACGTCTGCCAGAAGCGCGTCCCAGCGTAGTCCGTGTTCGCGACTGGTGGGCGACAATGCTGCACTGACTATGTCTGCCATACGGCCCTTCAAGGTGGCCGCGTGGCGAAACAGCAGCAGCTTGATCAGCAATTGACGCAGTGGAAAATACAGCACACCCGCAATCAACAACGCCGCGCCAAGTGAAATCCACGGCTGCCCCTGCATGAAACGGATCAGCAGCACATCCAGCACAAAGATCAGGATCATCCCGCTCAGCCAGAGCCAGATATAGTATGACCAGCGGTCCAGATTGAACACCTTGTAGCGCATGACGCCAAGCGCCAAGCCAACATGCATGATGTTGAAGAAGGCAAACGCAATGCCTTGGGGTAACACCCCTTCATCTGAGAGGCCAAGGGTGATCGGTGCTGAACTGAGGAACACAAACAGCGAGCAGCCCACCAAAGAGACCAGCAAGAACCAGCGCAGTCCCGCTCTGTTCAAAGGCTCGCGTCGGCTGCGATACCACTGCACGCCACCCAAAATCAGCGCGATCAGCATCTGTGACAAGACCGCCATGCCAGCCAGGTTGTCCGGGCCGGCGTTGAAATAGCCCAGCACGATTGCTACGCTGTATATTGCAACCGGTAAAAGCAGCCAGACCGGGCGGAACATCGGTTTGGGATACTGCGAAAACAGCCCCACCAGCGCGATTCCAAAGGATACTGCGCCAAAGATGTTTATGCCGGACAGAACATGGAACAGGGTGCCATCCAGTGCGATTTGCCGCGTAGAATATATGGCAGCCGACTGTGCAAATACCGGCACAAAAAGCGCGGTCAGCGCAAACATACGCGCGCCCCACTCTTCACGCCGTAAACCTATGATCCATCCCCCGATGAACAGCGAAATCAAACCTACTGCGATTTGGAACCAGTAGGTCCAGGGAAGGTCCGAGAGTTGGCGCGGGCGCACCTCGAAACTCTCGGTCTGCTGGGTGCCGTCTGCCATTTGATAGGTTATGTCGACCGGGCTTTGATCAAGCTGCGCGCGGATTACAGTCTGGCGGTCACGAAATGCCAGAATTGCTTCATTGCTGCCTAGCTGGTCAGGTTCATCAACCCGGTCAGTGGCGGAAATTTCGATTGAGTTGATGGCAACGGGCACAGCATCGCGGGGCAAATCCACTTGCGGCTGTGCAAGTGCTACCAGGATACTGGCAAGCGACATCGCAAGGCCGAGCATGACCACGCCAAGAAAGACGTGCGCCGGAGAGAATCTATGTTGGTATGACGTCATCCTTTTGACGTATATTGCGTCAGTCTAAAGTACCCCCCCCTGAACAGGGGGGCTGATATATGATCTATTCCCGCAAGCGCTGTCAGTTGGCCAAAACCAGAGCTCCGTAGCGGCTGACCTCAGATTGGATTTCGGCCACCAACGTGGCGAGAGCCGGACTGCGAGACTTGCGGGCCCGGCGGACGATGTAGGCGAGCGCCGGGGGGGCGGGGAAGTCGCCGCGGATGATCTCCATATTTTTGGTTATATGACGCTGGTTCAGCAGAGCAACGCCCAGCCCGGACTGCACCGCAGCCTTGATGCCTGCAGCGCTGGCACATTCAAAGACCGTTTCCAGCACCATGCCGCTGTCCTGTCCAATGTCCAGTGCCCATTGGCGGTAAAAGCAGTGGTCGTCAAAGGACAGGAACGGTATCAGAGCCATGGGAGACAGCTCAAGGTCGGGCGATTTTACCCAGTGCAGGCGTTCGTGCAGCAGCACAGTATCCGTCGGGCGGACCTCATGGGCAAAGACTTGCACAATGGCCGCGTCGAGTTCACCTTGATCCAGCATAGATCGTAAGATCAGACTCATCCGCACTTTGGACCGCACCGTGACCTCCGGATGCAGTCGGCGGAACCGGGCGAGGATGCGCGACAGATCTGAACAGGCCGTATCCTCTGTCATGCCCAGCGTGATCCGGCCACCAAGATCTGACCTCGAGAAACTGAGCAGGGCCTCGTCATGCAGGCCGAGGATGCGTTCTGCGTAGTCAAGCAAATCCTCGCCCCGCGCGGTGAAAACCGGCGCACCGGGTTTGCGGTTGAGCAGGGTGCAATCAAGGCCCGTCTCCAGCCTCTTGATCTTGTGGCTCACGGCGGATTGGGACAGGCCGAGTGCCTCTGCCGCGCGGGTTATTCCGCCGTGATGATGGATCGCCCGGAGGGCCCGCAGGGCGTCGATGTCGATACGACGCGCATTCAGATCAGTCATCGCAGGTACGCTCCATCATCATCTCTACCTATGATGCTCCAATTACACGATTATTTCAACGTACCATCCATTCTATGCATGCATTGTCATGCTGGTATCTGAATTTGTCATGTGCGGTTGCTGTCTTCCGGCGTTATGTCGATCCAGAAACCTGCGAAAGTGCCGCTGTGACCGTCATCCCTATGCCCAACCCCCGGCAACATCCTCTGTTGTGGCCTATTCTTGCGGCTTTGCTGATCTTTGGATGGAGTTCGGGATTCGTCGGCATCCGATATGCCAGCGAAGAGACGAGCGTGGCGCTGCTTCTGTTCTGGCGGACGCTGCTCTCGGGGATGATCCTGCTGCCCTTCGCACTGGCCTTTGGTCCGCGGCTGCGGCTGCGTGGCGTGCTGGAACAGATGGCCTTTGGCGTGATGTCGGTGTTTCTCTATCTCGGCGGCTTTGCCCTTGCGATCGAACAGCGCGTGCCGACAGGACTGGTGGCGCTTATCTCTGATCTGCTGCCCTTGGCGATGGCGGCACTGTCACAGCCGGTTCTGGGCGAGCGGTTGAGCCGGTTTCAGTGGCTAGGGACCGCAATCGCCGTTGTGGGGGTGCTGATCGTATCATTCGACAGCCTGAGTTTCGGGTCTGCACCGCTCTGGGCTTACGGCGTGACGGTCGGATCTATGCTGGCCTTTGCACTCGCCTCCATCCTGCATAAACGGCGGCGCACGGTACACATGCCGGTTCATCAAAGCCTCTGCATCCATACCCTGACGGGTGCGCTGCTGTTCGGCGTCTGTGCGTTCTGGCAAGGCAGCCTGATGCCACCGCTGACCCAGAGTTTCGCGATCGGCATGGCATGGTTGATTTTTGCAGGCACGTTTCTGGCATACGGTGTCTACTACACCAGCCTGCTGCTATATCCGGTAGCCAAGGTGAGTGCCGCAATCTACCTCGCCCCGCCGGTCACGATGATCTGGGCCTGGGCGTTGTTTGACGAGCCTTTGACACCCGCCATGTTCCTGGGGTTGGGTGTCACAATGATCGGGGTCTGGATGACGTCGCAACAGACGCGCGTGACTTGGAAACGCCCGTACTCCTAAGCTGTGTTGCACGCTGCCCGACATGCCCTTGCGTCTTTTATAGCGCTGCGGAGGCTGAATGCGGCGCGGGGCGAGGCGCAAATGCCCGCACCATTGAAAGCTGCCTAAAGGTGGTGAGGGAGGCGAGATCAAACCCCTGAAGTACGGGTCTTGATTTTCTGCAACGGCGTGTCTTTTTGCGGCAAGGTATGCGCTCCGGCTTGTGTCGGCCCGTCACTTTCTGCCATTGTTCCGATATGCAATCCAAACCACTTCGCCCCCCCGAGCCGCGCCTGCGCATCCGTATCGTTTTTGGCGAGGACGAGATGATGGGGCCAGGCAAAGCAGACCTGCTGGAAAATATCGCCCGATGCGGCTCGATCGCTGCGGCGGGCCGCGAAATGGGTATGAGCTACAAGCGCGCGTGGGAATTGATCGGAACGCTTAACGCGATGTTCCGCGCACCCTTGGTCGAGAGTACACGGGGTGGGGCGGGGGGCGGTGGGGCCGTTCTGACAGACTTCGGGCACGAGGTGGTGGCACAATATCGTGCATTCGAAGCGGAGGCCGCTGTCGGAGGATCAGCGCGTCTCGCGACCTTGGGTGAAATGTTGAGGGATATTCCCGGCAGAAAATAGCGCTTGACCCCAAAGTCATGCCACTGCGATATGTATTGTGAAACATATCAATACGAGGGAGCTTCATCCGTGTCCAAGCTCGTGTCTGTCAAAGTCGCCGCAACCACCCTGTTTTTCGCCGTGCCCGCAGTCGCCCAAGCCGACGAAATCATCGTTTTCGCTGCTGCGAGCATGACCAACGCCATGGCCGAGATCGAAACCAGTTTCGAGGCAGCGACGGGGCATGATCTGATTGTGTCGCTTGCCGGCTCATCCGCTCTTGCCCGCCAGATCCAACAAGGTGCGCCGGCCGATATCTTCATTTCCGCGAATCTGGACTGGATGGACGCGCTCGAGGCGGATGGGCTGGTCGAGGACGGCACGCGGCTCGACCTTCTGAACAATTCCATCGTGCTGATTGCAGCGGGGACAGATGCGGCACCCGTCGAGATCGGGCCGGATCTGGATCTTGCAGGGCTTTTGGGGCAGGGTCGGCTTGCTATGGCGCTGGTTGATGCGGTACCGGCGGGCATCTACGGCAAGGCGGCGCTGGAAAGCCTCGGGTTGTGGGATGGTGTCCAGGCTCACGTCGCCCAGGCTGACAACGTGCGTGCAGCACTCGCCTTCGTAGCCACTGGCGAGGCGCCCTACGGCATCGTCTATGCAACAGACGCTGCGGCCGAAGACAACGTAACTGTTATCGGCACATTCCCGGCGGACACGCACCTGCCCATCGTTTATCCCGCAGCAGATCTGGCCAATCGTGACTTTCCGGCAGAGGCCGAATTCCTTGACTACCTGCGCAGCGCAGAGGCGCGTGCGGCCTTTGAGCGTCAGGGCTTTGTCGTCGTGGCTGAATAGGCGATGTTGGATTGGCTTGGCCCCGAGGAGTGGAGGGCAGTTGCGCTTTCCCTCCGTGTCTCTTTCTGGGCGACAGTGGTCAGCCTGCCGGTCGGCATTTTCATCGCCTATGCGCTTGCCCGGTGGTCTTTTCCGGGCAAGCAGGTTCTGAATGGGGTCGTTCATCTGCCGCTTATTCTGCCGCCGGTGGTGACAGGCTATATCCTGTTGCTGACCCTTGGCACGCGCGGGCCAATTGGCGGCGTCCTCGCCGATTGGGGCATCGTTTTCGCCTTTCGCTGGACGGGAGCGGCGGTCGCGGCGGCAGTCATGGCCTTTCCGCTTATGGTCCGCGCGATCCGCTTGTCGATCGAGGCGGTGGACCCCAAGCTCGAACAAGCCAGCGCCACGCTTGGCGCGTCTCCCCCTTGGGTCTTCCTGACCGTGACGCTGCCCATGGCGCTGCCGGGCATCGTCGCAGGCACCATCATCGCCTTTGCCAAGGCGATGGGCGAATTCGGGGCCACCATTACTTTTGTCTCCAACATTCCAGGCCAGACGCGCACCATCCCCTCCGCGATTTATGCCTTTCTGCAAGTGCCGGGGGGAGAAAGCTCCGCGATGAAGCTGGTGATCGTCTCGGTGATCCTCGCCATGGGGGCGCTGCTTTTGTCTGAATGGATCGGGCGGCGTGTCGCGGCCCGGGTCGGAGACGCGTAATGCTGGAGGTCTCCATTCGTCACGCGTTCGCGGGCTTCACGCTTGACGTGGATTTCAAGGCGCCGCCCGGCGTCACGGTTCTTTTCGGCCGGTCCGGCTCGGGCAAGACGACCATCGTGAATGCCGTTGCCGGACTTTTGACACCCGATGCGGGGCGCATCGCTGCGGATGACTTGACCCTGCTCGACACAAAAGCGGGCGTCAGGCTCAAGCCCCACCAACGCCGACTGGGCTACATCTTCCAGGAGGGGCGGCTCTTTCCGCATCTGACGGTCAAACAAAATCTTGCCTATGGCGCATGGTTCGCTCCCAAACACGCCCCGCGCGAAGATATGTCCCGCGTTGTCGAGATGCTCGGCATCGGTCAACTGCTGGATCGGCGGCCCGGCGCGCTTTCGGGTGGGGAAAAACAGCGTGTCGCCATCGGCCGCGCGCTCCTCTCTGCGCCGCGGCTGATCCTCGCCGACGAGCCTCTGGCCGCGCTCGACGAGGCGCGCAAATCCGAGATCCTGCCTTATTTCGAGCGGCTTCGCGACGAGGTGAACGTGCCGATCCTCTATGTCAGCCATTCTGCCTCCGAAGTCGCCCGTCTGGCGACCACAGTGGTTGCGCTGCGCAACGGTCGTGTTGCTGCAATGGGGCCGCCTGCCGAGGTGCTGGGCGACGTGGGCGCAATGGGTGCGCGGGGGGCCGCCTCGGTGCTGACAGCCCGTATCACGAGGCATCATGCCGACGGGCTGAGCGAGCTTGCTGCCGCTGCCGGAACGCTGTGGCTGCCACGGGTTGAGGGTCCCGTGGGGACGACAATCCGGGTTCGTATCGCAGCACAGGATGTGATCCTGTCGCGCGCGCGCCCCGAGGGGCTTTCGGCCCTGAACATCCTCAAGGGCAGGGTGGCCGAGCTTCGCCCCGGACACGGACCGGGCGTGATGGTGACGCTTGATATCGGTGGTGACCGCCTCTCGGCTCGCATCACCCGGCGCTCTACCGAGGCGTTGGGCCTTGCTCTTGGCCAGACGTGCCACGCGATCATTAAAACCGTCTCGGTCGCCCCAGAAGACATAGGACGCGCCAATCACGAGGCCGCCGGGTAACTGGACCACAGCGCCTGCCAGCGATCACAAGCTCAACAGTGCGAAGAACCGCCACGCCAAGATTTTACCACTGATGATGCGCCGGGCCAGAAGCGGGCTGATGATTGCGGAAACAGTAGGGGTATCTGGGCTCGACCATTGCCCTCGGACCAATAGCGGACAAGGTCTCGGTCCTTGAACGAGCCTCAGGGGCGGCACAAAAGCGAGAAAGACGCATGCAGCATAAGAGCCTAGGCCAACATGGGCTATGCAGTTAAAGCGCTGCTGGCTAAGCCTGATATCCGTCAACGTGTCGCGTAGGGTTCATTTTTTCTGCTTTTTGGTGTAGAGGCGGTCGTAGTGTTTTGATGGATGGCCCCCTTGATTTCCTGGGTTCCTATTTCCGAATCTACCCGCCAAACATCTGATATGCCTAGAAATTGCGGGTGAGGCCGATGGTCAAATATTGGTTGTCATAGCGTGCTAAAGGAATGTTGGAGCGGTTTTTTTCAACACCCATAACAAGTGTTGGAGCAAAGCTGCCCAATCGCAGGTCGCGGTGGTAGACGGTTAATGAAAGAGATGTTTTCGCGTCCTGACGCGTCAGGCCAAACAACGGCTCTGGCCCGCTTCTTTGATCAGTGTGCCGACCCAGTTGCAAAGACGTCATCAGCCCCCCACGCCATGCATATAGGCCGGTTACCAAAATGCCATTGCGGTTGCCTGCCAGGTTTGGAAGATTACCCTTCGTCTTTTCATAATAACCTGAAAAAGTAAGGCGCGTGTTGCTTGTCATCACGTGGGAATAGCTTGCCGAGATCAGGGCCACACGGCTGTCAGGCAAGGCGACGTCGTGACGGACTTTCCCCAGATCAAGGCCGAGATCCAGCCTGCCACGGGTGCCGAGCAAGCGGTTATACTCTGCCCAGACGCCGGTGGTTTGCGAATACTTCTCATCTTCGACCCAGCGGTAGCCGTGCTGCACCCCTGCGGCGATGCTGCTGCGCGTATCGGGCAGGTGCTGGAGGCCGGCGCGCGCGGTCAATTGGTAGTCGCGCAAGGCGGCGTCTGCGTTGTGCCGCAGATGCGTGTTGAGTGAAAAACGCCCTCTCCATTTGTCATTGATCCGCGGACTGTACCCCAACGCTCCTGTCACCAGAACACTCACACTGGGTTCGGCGCGTGAGTCCGGTCTGAGCGTGAAATCCAGACCGCCGATGTTGACCGTTTCGATGCTGGTTTTTTGCCCTGGGTTGCTTTCGGGTCTTATCGCGATGTTCAATGCGGCAGACCAAACGCTGCGCGCTGCAATCCGGGCAAGGATCTGTTCGACCGCCTGTGCCTCGGTAGGAGTGAGGCGGGCCCCGCGCACCTGTTCAAGATGCCATTTGGCGCGAAAGTCTTTTTCGAGGCGAAACAGGGCCAACGCCAACTCGAAACGATAGTTCTTGTCGTTCGGACTTGCGGAGACCAGTTCCTCAAGCAGGGGCAGGGCGGCTTCGGTCCGGCCTTCTGCCATGAGTTCGAGGGCGCGCGGCCAAGCATCTGGAACAGCCCATAGGGCATGGGGCCGGGCGCATATCACGCCTAGCCCCAGCAAGAGGATATAGAAAAGTCTACGCACGGAACCTAGTCTTTATCAGCGTAGAGGCTGCCGGCTGTCGTGATTGACGTACCTCCGCCTGTCGGGAAGATCGTCGTTTGGTGTCCACCAGACATTTTTGCCCCATCAGCTTCTTTTAGGCCACCGGTGAGGATCATGCGTGCATCGCCTGACAAGGTACCGGTCGGATCGGAGACTGTGCCGCGCAGGAGGGCGGTGGCGCTGGTAATTGTAACGCCAGCAATGGCCTGTGAGGTGACTGAGTTGACATCAGCGCCGCTTGCATTTGCCGTGCTCAGTGTGCCTGTGACTGTTGTGGCCACGCCGTCAACGTTACCAGAGAAATTTCCGGCCGTAGCGGTGACCGGCTTTGCGACACCGCTGCCGAAGTTGACGTTCATATCCAGATCACCAACCAGTGCCTCTGTTGCGTCCGCAGAGTTGGCCTGCGTAAGCACTGAAATCTCACCCGTGTAATCCGCGCTGCCGGTGATTGGCGTCGATGTAGGTAAAAGTACAAAATAACTTTGTGACTTTGTGTCGAATGCAGCTTGCGTGGATGTGCCACCGGTTGTCGTGCCGCCACCGGTTGTCGTGCCGCCGCCAGTGGTTGTGCCGCCACCGGTTGTCGTGCCGCCGCCAGTGGTTGTGCCGCCACCGGTTGTCGTGCCGCCGCCGGTGGTCGTACCGCCGCCGGTGGTCGTACCGCCACTTGTTGGGCTGGTGGTTGAACTGCTGCCAAAGCAACCGGCAAGCGATAGCACTGCCACGCTTGTAACGGCTGCCTTGATCGTTGTTTTAATAAACATGTTTTTATATTTCCCCAAAATCCAAATAGATTGTCACACTGCTCCGGGGGCCATAGGCCACCCGTTTCCGTGATATCTCTGATTGTCGGATAGTATTTCGGTTTCCACACCCCCCTGTTCAGGGGACGAAGATGGAAAATGATTGGCAGTAAGCTCTAAAATATTGTTGACTTGCCTTTGAATATTTACATTTACGCGAAAGGCGTTGGCTTTGCGGGTATATTTTGCACCGGGGCTGGTTTTTACAGGATGCACTGTCGCCAGTCTGGTGCTGGGTGCATGGGTGCTTTTTGTTGCGCTCTCTCAGCCGTCGCTCGGCATTACGCTCAAACCGGAGGGGGATCACCTTGTCCTGACCGGGGTGAGCATGGCCTCCGACCTGCCGGAAACGCTCGTCGGGCAAAAGCTGTTGAGTGTCAACGCTGAGGGGCAGACGCCGGTCCCTGTAGGCGCCGTTGCTCTGATCGAAGAACCGGACATGATCGGCAGCGGTGACGGGCTCGTGGCCTTTTTCGCGCAGCAAGAGCAACTTTTCAGGGCGCTGTCCACGGGCCGGGTCGTGCTCCGGTTTTCTGATGGGGAAGGGGAGACGCGCCTGTCGGCTGTTGTGCAGGACCGCAGACCCATTACCGACTTGCCGGTCAAATTCTGGACGCAGTTGGGGGTAGGTTTTGTCGGGCTGGTTATCGGGATCTGGCTTGTCTGTCTCAGAACGCGTGACCTTGCAGCATGGATGGTGCTGGTGACCGGGGTCGGCCTCGCTTTGTCGTCCAGTGCGGCGGGTCTCTACAGTTCGCGCGAAATTGCGCTGAGCTATGCGGTTTTCAAAACGGCAAGTCATGTCAACGGCGTTGGCGCGTTGACGTTCGGGATCGGGATGATGACGCTGTTTCTGATCTATCCGCGCCAGATCGTGCCTCGATATCTTGTGCCTTTGCCATCTGTCTTTATCAGCGGTCTGATCGTTTTCATCCAGGTGGTGGATTGGCCGCGCAACATAGTCCTCGTGCAGGATGCGATTGCGGTAATCATGCTTGCCCTTCTTGTTGCAATTGTGGCTCAGGTCATCGTCACGCGGCGGGACCCTGCGGCGCGCGCCATGCTTGGCTGGCTGGGGTTCTCGGTGGCCCTTGGTGCCGGTAGCTTTGTGCTTACTGTGAGCGTGCCGTCCCTGCTCGGACAAGAACTGTTGCTCCCGCAGAGTACGGCGTTCCTGTTTTTCCTGCTGATCTACGCGGGCATCGCGCTCGGTGTTGCGCGCTACCGGCTGTTTGATCTGCCAACATGGTCCTTCAGCATGTTGTTTTACGGGGTTGGCGTGGTGCTTTTGCTGCTGTTGGATGCGGCACTCATCTATGGGCTTTCGGTAGAACGTGTACCTGCTTTTGCCATATCTCTGGCCGTGATCGGGACGATATACCTCCCGCTGCGCGGGCGGGTGGCTGCCTGGCTCAACCGACGCGACATGATGCCCGTCGAGGAGCTGTATCGCCGTATCCTCGAAATCCCACACAGTCTGGAAGCACATCAGAAACAAGCGGCATTGATCCAGTTCTGGGAAGATATCTTTATGCCCCTATCCATCACGCCGCTGCCCCCGGACGCGCAGGTTGAGACCCGCTTGCATGATAATGGCGCAGCACTGACCCTTGCACCGGTCTATGGCTTGCCGGCGCTGCGGCTGGACTGGGCGAAACGGGGCACACGCCTGTTCTCATCCAAGGATTTGATGCGTGCAAAATCCCTCAACACCTTCATCGAGACCGGCCTGCGCCAAAATCAGGACTATCTGGATGCAATCGAGACCGAGCGCGCACGGATCAACCGGGACATGCACGACAACATCGGTGTGCTGTTGATCAGTGCGTTGCGCGATGATCGAACAGAGCGTAAGAATGACCTGATACGCCAAACATTGAGGGATCTGCGGGAGATCATCGCAAACCCGGACCAGCACACCCAACAACTGCCGCGTCTGATCGCGGATCTGCGCGCGGAAGTGTCAGCGCATCTCGAAATCGCGGGTATAGCTGTTGAATGGCATTATCAGGCGCTCCCTGACATAGAGGTTGATCCACCGCTCATCCAGACCCTGCGCGCGCTGTTTCGTGAAGGGACGAACAACACTGTCCGGCACTCCGGTGCGCACAAACTGGTTTTCGACATCGCCTGCAGCGCCACCGAACTTTCGATCACTTTGCGCGATGACGGGCGCGGTTTTGATCATGATACGGTTTCGCACGGCAATGGCATCGGGAACCTTGCCAATCGGGTCGCCAACTTGGGAGGTGTTTTCGAGATAATGAGTGATCCGACAGGGACACAGGTTTCGGCGCGGATGCCCCTTGCGACGGCTTTTGCGGAGGCGGCGCAATGAAGCATGTGCTGATCGTCGAAGACTTGACCGATATCCGCCGCTGGCTTGTTCAGGTCGTGCATGAAATCTATCCCGAGGCCGAGATATTGCAGGCCGGTAGCGTGCGCCTGGCCAACCGGCTTGCTGTGTCTCCTGTCGATCTTGCGCTGATTGATCTGGGCCTGCCCGATGGCTCAGGCCTTGAAGTTTTACGCACGTTGACGCGGGAGAACCCGGCCGCGATCAAAGTGGTGACCACAGTGATGGGCGATGATGCCAGCATTGTTGCCGCGCTTTCGGCCGGTGCAGATGGCTACCTGCTCAAGGAAAACGAGACGGCTGTTCTGATCCGGCATCTTGAACAACTGGCGCATGGCATTCCTGCAATATCCCCTTCGGTTGCACGCAGGATTATGACACATTTTCGGCTGACCGGACCTGTGACCGAGCAACACGACCACCTGACCGATCGAGAAACCGAAGTTTTGCGTTTGATCGCAAGCGGGTTGCGCAATGCCGAGGTCGCGAAAGAAATGGGCATCGCAGATTCCACTGTCGCGGGATATATCAAGATCATCTATCGCAAGCTCGGCATCAGCTCCCGTGCCGAGGCGGCTTGGCATGCCAGCCAGCTTGGTCTTCGTTAGCTAAGGTTATATTTTGCCTTACATATAGGCGCATGACTGGATTTGATTTCAATTACCCCGCAGGGCGAATAGGCAGATCGACTGGCCAGTAATACACCCCTTGGAGGAGTAACTTCCGGTCCACCAAGGGCGCAGTAGGCGATGTATTGGGCGCGCCCTGAATCCCACGCTCACGGCGCTCCGCAAACCATCTGATCTTCTATGGGCGCATGGATGTTTTCGACAGCATGCCAGCAGAACCTTCCGCCAGCGGTGCGCCTGTCAGCTGGGCCATGTGCCAGGCCAGAGCTTGATTGCTGCTGAGCACGGGCAGGCCCAACTCGGCTTCCAGCTCGTCGATGATATCCAGGGTGCGCAGATTTGTGCATGACAAAAACACCGCTTGTGCGCCTTGTGCGGCTTGACGCGCTGCAGCCTTGATCGATGCCGGTGCAATGCGCGCAACCCGCGCCTCTATCTCCTCGCCAAAGGTCAGGGTTTCGCCAACCAAGAACCCTGCCTCGATAAACGCAGCGCGGACGGGGGCTGCAATCGTGTGAACATAGGGTGTCACAAGACCGATCTTTGAGACATTCAGCGCGTTCAATGCTGCCAATGCAGCTGTAAGGGGGTCGGTGACCACTGGTGTTTTCACGCCTTTCCGGATCATCGTGGCCACAGCATCCGCGCCGATCAAGGTGGTCCCGGAGGTGCAGCCATAGCCTACGGCATCAAAACACGCAGCCCTTGGAAACAGGCCCGCGCTGCGCGGCAGCTCATCTTCCATTGCGGCGATTGTATCGGCAGATAGCGTCTGACCCGAAGGGATGCGACTGATATAGAGCGCAATATCGCAGTCAGTGAACAGCCGCCGAAAGTCCTGCTCGAGGGTCTCGTCGGCCTGCAACACAACCAGCCCCAAAGTCGCTTTTGAACCGATCGGGCCGACCAGATCGAAGTCTGCCTGTTTCATTCTGTGATCTCCGGTATTTCGGCGGGTGCGCGACGCGATAACAGCTCTGGCCCGTCTTCGCGCAGGACGATGTTTTCCTCGTGCACCAGAATGCGGTTGGGCGCGATTTGTACCCCCGGTTCCAGCGTCAGCACCATGCCTGCCCGTAACTCGGTTGTGTCGAGTGCTGTAAGCGAGGGCCATTCGGTGAGCGTGATACCCAACCCGTGACCCAATCTTCCCCCGCAAGCGACGGCACCCTGGTGTTGCAGGCTCTGCATCAAAATGCGGTGCAGATCACACGCCCGCATGCCTGGCCGAAGGGTGTTCAACGCCGTGTCAGTGGCCGCAAAAAGGGCCGCATGGGCGCGTTTCACACCATCATCTGCACGTCCGATTGCAAAATTACGGTCAAAATCGCAAAAATAGCCCTCGCGCACAGCGCCTGTATCAAGCATCAGCACGTCCCCCTTGCGCAAAGGGTTATCATGCGCGGGCGAGATCACATCACCATATCCCCCCTGTGAGGCACCCCCCGCAACATAGCTGACCCAATCGGCCCCTTCTTGCAGCAGGGCAATCTGAAAATTGCGAAAGACCGACGACAGCGGCATGCCTTTCCGCGCAAATTCAGGCACGCGCGCAAAGGCCGCATCTGCGATTGCACAGGTTGTGCGGATCTTTTCAACTTCGGCTTCGGATTTGATCTCGCGGACACGGTAGACCGCTGATGTACCATCCATGACTTTGCGCGGTGCAATCAGGTCTTTAAGGCGTTCGAAATCCGCGACGGGCATGCGTAGATAACTTTCTAGACCCATCGGAATGCCAATCCTGCCTCTGGCAGGCACAAGCGATATCAGGGCATCTGCCAACAGGGTTACCCCGTCATCAAAAGGGTCTGGCGCGTCCCATGTGCGAATGTCACTGATCCAGCAACGCCCCATCAAATCAGCTCCGATCGATGGAATGACAGCTACGGGGTCGCCGCTTGAGGGAACGACCACAAACCATGGCCGCGCAGGGCTTTCCCAGAAGCGGGTCAAAAAACCTGTGGTGTAGAAAATATCTGCGGGTGTGCTCAAAAGCAGGGCGTCAAGACCGGCTTGCGCCATTTCATGTTGCATGGCTTGTATGCGACGGCGGTATTCTTCTGTCGGAAAAATGAGTGATCTTTCAGGCATGATCCGATCCTTCCCACAAGATCCATAAAGCATGCGATTGCGCAGCAACGCCCTTGAGGTCGTCCAGCAACGCTGCAACTTCAGCGGCTCCGGATGGTGTCATATGCACGGCCGATTGCTCCGAAAACGTGGTTCCCGCAATTGCATTCGCCCCCTGCATCCTTCCATGGTCCGGGAGGCCCTTGCTACGAAACCGATTATCAATTTCTGTGAGCATGGCAGCCTCCTTTTGAGTGTAACATGAAGCTATCCCTATCGAGACAGAGTTGTCATGTGCAGTTTTGATCCGCTGGGTTTTGTATTTCGGGAGAACCGGATTTCTCGCTCAAAGCGTGCACGTCGGCGATGAGAAATATCAAGCACGATGTGAGTGCTGTGCTTGCAAACCTCATCATACAGAACCCATGACCAAAGGGGAGGCTGGTGAATGAGCGCACTGGACGGTACCGGTCGGTAATATTGTAGGATGGGCGAAGGCTGATCGATGGCAGAGACGAAGTCTCAGCCCAACAGAAGCTATCTCTCACACTTGATGGCGCGATTGCGAAATTCATTGCCGAGCCTGCTGATGCCGCAAGAGGCTTTGAAGTTTTTCAGGCCGCTTGTGCTTGAATTGCTGAATAGCGGGATAGGTTCGAGCCGCCTGAAATTGCATTCCTGTCCGCAGGCTGGCTGAATATGTAGGTGCCTCAAAAAAACCAATTAACGAAAATTGATCGCAAAAACCCAACTGAAACCTGAGTGGAAGGGTATCATTCAAGACCCATCCTATCATCGACAAAGATCGTCGCATTCTGGCACACTTGAGCAAAATGAAATAGCTGAGGCCGGTGACAGGCATGACAAAGATCGACCAGATCGAAACGATGATCCTTGATATCCCCACAATCCGCGGACATGTTTTGTCAATGGCCACCATGCGCTCGCAGGCTGCGGTGGTTGTTCGGATCAAGTTTTCCGATGGCTCCGAAGGGATCGGAGAGGGGACGACAATCGGTGGATTGACCTATGGGCCAGAGAGCCCGGAGAGCATCCGGTCTGCCATTGATACCTATATCGCGCCTGCCTTGGCAGGTCTTGATGCAGACGATATCAACAGTGCGCTGCACCTTATGGACAAACTGGTGCGCGGCAACCGCATCGCAAAAGCGGCGGTGGAAATTGCCCTTTGGGACGGTTTGGGAAAACGTCTGGGAGTTTCTGTGGCGCAGTTGTTTGGTGGTGCGGTGACAGCCAAAATGCCAGTGGCCTGGACGCTGGCCTCCGGCAGCTCGGACACCGATGTTGCCGAAGCGCTCGAAATGATCGAGATGCGTCGCCACAATATTTTCAAGCTCAAGATTGGCAAACGTGCAGTGCGCGATGACGTGGCCCATGTTGCGCGCATCAAGGAAGCGGTCGGAGATGCCGCGAGCATTCGGGTGGACATCAATCAGGCGTGGTCACTTCAGGAGGCGCGCTGGGGGCTGAAGGGTTTGCAAGATGTCGGGTGCGAGTTGGTGGAGCAGCCGGTGCAGGCACGCTATCTTGATGCGATGGCAGAGCTAACGCGCGGCTATGAAATAGCCGTCATGGCAGACGAGGCGCTAAATGGACCGGAGGATGCCTTGTCTGTGGCTATGAGCCGTTCTGCGGATGTGTTTGCGGTAAAGATCGCACAGTCGGGCGGTCTGAAGCGGGCGTCCGAAGTGATCTCCATCGCGCAGGCGGCGGGGGTGGGGCTGTATGCCGGCACCATGCTGGAAACCGGACTGAGCACGGCAGCGGCGCTGCAGCTGTTCTCGACAGTCGAGACGCTACACTGGGGCACCGAGCTTTTCGGGCCTCTTCTATTGACGGATGAAATCATGACCGACCCTATTGTCTATCGTGATTTCTGCGTTGAGGTGCCTCAAGGCGTGGGTATCGGGGCTCAGTTGGACCTCGAGAAAGTTGATTTCTACCGCCGCGATGGGGGCCGGAGAATGAAGGCAGTTGTTGCAAACTGAGCCCGGCGGGCATCAGAACGGTGCTGCGTTTAATTCTCATGCAGCACCAAGCTTAAATCAGCTTTCGGGCGACGCTTTGCGCAATTCTGACAAAGTTCTGAACATGGACCCCTTGTTCATCCAGCCTGTAATTCACGGAAAGCGAGGTGCTCGCTATCTTCGGCTCGATTGGAAGGAACCTGATCCCTTTGCGGGGGGTAGAACCGACTGATTCAGGAACAATTGAAACCCCTTCACCGATCGCAACAAGACTCAGTGCTGTGTGCAGATCCATTGTGAAAACCCTCTTCGGGACCTCATACCCTGCTAACTGGCAGGATCTCAGGACCAGATCCGCATAACTGGGGCGTGGATATTCCGGGTACAGAATCATGTTGAACGCCGAGAGTTTGCTCAGATCGGCAACGCTGCGCCCGCCGTTTTCCAAAGTGTCCGGCATCGCCAATATCAAATTTTCATTTACCAGTTTTTTCATGGTAAACTCAGAGTCATTCAACCCCGGGCGCGCAAAAGCTACATCAATCATCCGTGAGACGAGTTGGCGGTGCAGTTGCGCGTTGTTCAACGGTATGAGGTTCATATTGATCGACGGATAGGCGGCGCGGAAGGATTTGATGATATTTGGCAGAATGCCGTAAGTGGCGGAGCCTACGAATCCAATCCGCAGCCGACCTTCGGCGCCCTGTCCGATCCTGCGGATCTCGAGCTTGGTGTCTTCGATCTGGTCGAGGATTGATTTACTGCGTTCGAACAATCGTTCACCTGCTTGCGTCAATGAAATCGAGCTTCGACCGCGGTTGAACAGGACCGCCTCAAGCTCAGTCTCGATTTGCTTGATCTGGCGGCTGAGCGGTGGCTGCGCCATGTCGAGCCGTTCTGCCGCGCGCCCGAAGTGAAGTTCTTCGGCAACGGCGACGAAGTAGGTCATTTGTTTGAAATTCATGCTGCTACCCGGGCCAGAATTTGCCCTCCCTGTGAACTCTAGTCTGCGGGCCAGGATTGTAAAAGGCCTCCGAAGTCCGGAGGCCTTTATGACAGTGATTGTTTGCCTTATTCTGCGGCAATCGCAGCCGCATCGGTCTTCAGCGTGAAGTCGAATTCGAAATGCAGATCCGTCTCCAGCTTGGGGTCTGCCGGTTTGAATTTGGCCACCAGGCTTTCCTTGACCGCGAACACGCTGTCATTGTCGAGCCATTTGCTGTCGGCATCGTAGATCTGACTGATCAGAGGGCGGTAGCCGTCCTTTGAAATAATGAAGTGCATGTGGCCCGGACGGTTCGGATGGTGACCCATAAAGCGCAGCAATTCCCCCGCAGTTTCATTGTCGGGGATCGGATAGGGCACGGGGCGCACGGCAACAAAGGCGTAGTGACCTTTCTCGTCTGTCTCGAACCGGCCGCGCAGGTTGTATTCGGGCTGATCCGGGTCAAGGTTTTCATAAACGCCGTTCGGCGCATCTTCCCAGACATCCATCGTTACACCGGCGACGCCATTGCCGTCCGTGTCGCGGATATAGCCTTCATAATATGTGGTCTCTTCATTGTCATAGTGCTTGAGGATGATCGAGGCGCCCTTGGGCAGAACCGGGGGATTTTCACGATAGAACGGGCCAAGCACGGTTGATTCACTCTCGGTTCCCTCGACAGGGTTCGACAGCATGTCAACCAGGACCTCTACGCCCAGAATGTCACCCAGCAGGATAAATTCCTGACGGTTCTCGTCACATGTCTGTCCTGCGCGCTTGAGAAACTCGCAGCCCTCAAGAAATTCACCATGCTGCAAGTTCACGTCTTTGCAAAAGCCGTGCAGGTGCGTGATCAGCGACGTCATGATCTCGCGCTGGCGGTCAGTGATGTCTCCTGACGCACCGAGGCTGTTGATCACAACTTCCGTGATGTTCTCAAGGTTTACGATGCCCATCGGGTAGTCCTCCAAATCATTTTAAATGCTGCGCAGCGGTTCGCCTCCCGAACGCTGCTGTTCGTATATCATCTTTGAAGCCTGTGGTTTCACCAATGCCGCCTCCGGTATCGGGTAATACCCGGTCCGGTATGGTGCAGAGGGCTTCTGACGTGGCACCACTTACCTAACAGGGCTTTGAGGGAGATACGGGTGATCGATGTGTTCAGGAATATTCAAGTGCAACTCGATGGTGCGCTGCACATCTTGCGCTTGGGACGGCTGTTTTCCGAAACCGTCCTGATCGAGATCGGGGGAGAGGAAATATACCTCACCTTCGAGAAGGGCAGGATTGTGGACGTGAGCCCGGGTCCCAGCCGCAAGACCCCCTGGCGTTTTGCATTTCGAACGGACGCGGACGCATTGGAGAAATTCTGGCAACCTGTTCCCGAGGCCGGATTTCATGACATCTTCGGTCTCGTAAAGATCGGCCGTGGCCGTATTGATGGGGATATTCTGTGTCTGGTCAAGAACTTGCGGTTTTTCAAGGAAGTGATGACGCTGGCGCGGAAAGAAGCGGAGTGCGTGCGATGAGTATTGAACCCATCACAGGACGGTATGTGACGGTCATGGTCGAAGGCGCGCCGCGCCGCATCTATTTCGAAGAAGCGGGGCAGGGACGGCCTGTCTTGTGCTTGCATACCGCGGGGGCAGATACCCGCCAGTGGCGGCATTTGATGAACGATGCAGAGGTCACGGAAAACAACCGCTTGATCGCTTTTGATATGCCATGGCACGGCAAGTCGCTGCCGCCGGAAGGCTTCGAGACGCAGGAATATCTACTGACGACCGAAGCCTATATCGAGACCGTCCTTGCCGTGATCGAGGCACTTGATCTGGAGCAGCCTGTTCTTGCCGGTTGCTCGATGGGGGGGCGTATCGGCCTTCAACTCGCGGCTTTGCACCCCTCAAGGTTCAGTGGCTTCATCGCAATTGAAGCATCGGATTTTCAGGCAGCATGGTACGATATCGACTGGTTCGATCGCCCCGATGCACATGGTGGAGAAATGGGGGCCGCCTTGGTTTCCGCAAACATCTCACCCCACGGGCCGCACGCCGAGCGGGCCAACACCTTGTGGATGTTCAAACAATCCGGCCCCGGTGTGTTCCGTGGCGACCTGAGCTTTTACACCCGCGACGACAGTCTGATTGCGCGTCTGGGAGATATTGATACGGACAAGACGCCTGTCCATATCATCGTGGGTGCTTATGACCTCACATGTACGCCTGAAGATGCAAAGCGCACTGCGGATGCAATCAAAGGGGCGACTCTGACTGTTATGGACGAGCTGGGGCACTTCCCGATGAGCGAACACCCGGAGGGTTTCAGGCCGTTCTTCCTGGACGCCTTGCGCAAGATGCCTGATGCCGCCTGATCTGGCAGATAATAATAACGGGACAACCGATATGAACAATCCTTGCATTATTTGTGTGGCCGTCACCGGATCATTGCCCACAAAAGAAGACAATCCGGCTGTCCCGATCACAATCGCGGAGCAGATTGAGAGCGCGCATGAGGCGTTCGAGACGGGTGCCAGTATTGCCCATTGTCATGTGCGTGACGACAACGGCAAGCCGACCTCGGACCCCGACCGTTTCGAGCGGCTGAAGGAAGGGTTGGAAAAGCACTGTCCCGGAATGATCGTGCAACTCTCTACAGGTGGTCGTTCCGGTGCGGGGCGTGAACGTGGTGGCATGTTGCGGCTTTCGCCGGACATGGCATCCTTGTCCGTTGGCTCGAACAACTTCCCGACACGCGTATATGAAAACAGTCCTGATCTGGTGGATTGGCTCGCCTCCCGGATGCTGGCCCATGACGTAAAGCCGGAAATCGAGGCATTTGATCTGAGCCACATGGTTCAGGCCACACGCATGGCCGCTGACGGGCGGTTGAAGGGACCGCTCTATGTCCAGTTTGTGATGGGTGTAAAAAACGCGATGCCTGCGGATGAGGTGATTTTTGATTTCTACATCGAGACGCTGAAACGCCTCGCACCGGATGCGAATTGGTGTGCGGCAGGGATTGGTGCGTCACAGCTGCTGATAAATGAATGGTCCATTGCCAAAGGGGGGCACACGCGCACGGGTCTCGAAGATAACGTCCGGTTGGACCGAACCCGTCTGGCGCCTTCTAACGCGGCACTTGTCAGGCGCGCTGTCGAGATCTGCGAAAAATACGACCGGCCTGTTGCAACGTGGCAGGAGGCGCGTGCGATCCTGGGGCTATCGCCCCGATGAACCCGGCGATTACCAGAGCCTGCCAAGGTACACAAAGCGAAAAGGGCGCCGTATCGGGCGCCCTTTTCAGTTGGTATGGTACGAAGGTTAAGGCTTCATCAGCACCGATGTTGACGGGTAATCTGATGCCCATGTTGCAGGCAGAGGCGCGACAAAGACATTTTCTGTCCGGTTGCGGGTAAAGCGCCACTTGCCATCATCACATTTCCGGAATTTGTTGGCCAACCGCGAAGACCGCAAAAGGGCTTTTCCGTCCGAGAACAGCCATGGTTGCATGTGGACCCATTGTCCGGTTGCGGTTTGGCCGTCGGGATCAACAATGATCTGTTCGGATGTCACATAGTGACAGTTCAGGATAAGGGACGGATCGGTCTTGCCGCCCCAGAAATTTTGGAAATGCTTGCGAACCGCATCCTTGCCTTCGGCCCGGCCAAATTGGCCGTCATAATATTCGCCCACGCCTTCCCAAACACCGTCCTCGGAAAACAGCTCGAGGATCAGCTCGATGCGTTCTGCATCATCTTTTACACCATATTCCGGAAGTGGGGTATCACACAAAAACATATAGCGCATTTGCACGCGCCTGACCTCTGATTCCGCCTCAAGCAGTTCAATGCGTTTGGTGAGAGCTGTGATGATTGCTTCGTGTGACATGGCTATTCCTTTGATCTAACGGTGTTGGTGCCTATTTTTTAAGCTGGCTCATGATTAATACAGTAATTTTACTGGAAATAGCCTAGCCGAGAGAAAACCGTTCGTAAATGCAAACTTCCCAAGCCTCGGTCCAACCCGCATCCCTTTGAAAGAAAAGCAGTCATCTTACTCTGCTATTGCGCAATATAGGCGCGCTTTTTCCGCGTGAATTGATCTAAGTAGGTCAGTTGGTGTCTGAAACGTATCCTCAGGGTATCACTCAAGACCTAAAAAATCATGGACAGAAACGTGCATAGGAGCGCAATCTTAAAATCATAGAAATCTTTAGGCGTGGAGGTCATATGGCAATCGTAAGCTCATTTGAAACGACCGTTCTTGCTTTGCTTGCGGGTGGGGAAGCCCGCCCATCTGCGCTGCCGAGGGAACAATGCGCATGTTGAGCGGTGGTGTTTCCAGCGCTGACAGGTCCCGGGATACTGCTTTGGTGTCTTCGCTTGATCTGCGCAGCAACAGTAATGATCATGTATTATCTGTCGTTGTTAAGGACTGCATTGATATCGCGGGAACGGTCAGTGGCTGTGGATCGGCGGCTTTTGCCGATAACGCTCCGGCGCAAGCTCATGCCGATGTTGTGCAGCACCTGCTGGAGTCAGGATGCGCCATCACAGGCAAAGCAAAAATGCACGAGCTTGCTTTTGGTATGACAGGAATAAATGCTTTCACCGGAACCCCGGTCAATCCCAGTTGGCCTGATATCATTCCGGGCGGGTCCTCGTCAGGTTCTGCGGTCGCTGTTGCTGCGGGACTTTGCGATTTTTCTGTGGGCACAGATACCGGCGGTTCCGTCCGTCAGCCTGCAATCTGTTGCGGCATATACGGGATCAAACCGACCTTCGGCCGGATCAGCAGGGCAGGGTGCCATCCTGCCCGTAGCTCGCTTGATTGCGTCGGTGTGTTCGCCCGCACAGCGCCCATGCTTACGCGCGGCATGCAGGCAATTGATCCCAGCTTCATCCCCGCCGTACTGGCCACTGCTCCGAAATTTGCCCGAATTAAGACCACGCTGGACAAGACCGTGGGAGACTACCTCATCTATGGTTTGATGGAAGGCGTGCCGCTGGTAGATTATGTGCTGCTTGAGCATCTCGATGCCGCCTTTGACGCAGGTATGACTGTGATTGGAGCGGAAACGGCGCAAGCGTTCGGACATCTGATTGATCAGGATGCACCGTTGGGCGACGACATCAAGACGCGCCTTGCCGCCGCACGTTCTATCACCGCTGAAGACATTGCTCGGGCCGAGGCTGTACGCACCAAGTTCACCGCCGCTGTAGACAGTATTCTCGAGACGGCCGATGTCCTCATAACCCCCGCGCTCCCCATGGTGCCGCCAAGGGTGCAGGACGCGCATAATCCGCAAGCTGTTCTTCCGCTCACCCGTTTTCTCAGACCGTTCAATCTGAGTGGCCATCCGGCCATCGTTCTGCCCTGCGATCCCGCCAGCGGCATGCCCCCGATGGGTGTGCAAATCGTCGGGCGCAAGGGTGATGACGCTTACCTTTGTGCTGTCGCCGAGTGGATGGCGCATACAATCTCCGTTTTTCGAAAAGAGGACCCAGTACAATGAATGTCCAGACATCCGTAACCGATCGGTCGGAATCCGTGGAAAAAGTGCTGGCAAGCATCCACGCCCGAGCGTCCGAATTCCAGAAATTGCGCCACATTCCACAAGATGTGGTGGACCAGTTCAAAACTCTGGGCGTGTACCGCGCCTTTGTGCCGACCCGCTTTGGTGGCGATGCCAAATCTCCGGCTGAATTTTGCCGCCTGATCGAAGATATCGCCGCTGCTGATGCGTCTGCTGGTTGGGTGGCAAGCTTTGGCGTGTCCTCCTCCTATCTTGCCACCTTGCCACCCGAGACTTACGCGGAAATCTTCGGCAAAAACCCCGATACGGTCTTTGCAGGCGCGATGTTCCCGCCCCAGGCAGCCAAAACGGTTCCCGGCGGCTATGAGGTCCGCGGCCAGTGGCAGTGGGGCTCGGGCGTGATGGGCGCGGATATCGTCGGTGCTGGTATTAAGGTTGAAGGCAACAACACCAAGCTGCCGCTGATCGCGGTGATGCCGAAATCTGAAATCGAAGTGGTGGACACGTGGAACACGGTCGGCCTCTCCGCGACGGGCAGTCACGACATCAAGGTGAACGGGGTGATCGTCGCGCCCGAGATGACGTTTATTCGCGGGGCTGCGCCCAAGATGGACGACCGCATTTTCCGCTATCCCGCGATGGCTCTGGCAGCACAGGTTCTGGCTGTGGTCGCTCTCGGGGCGGCACGTGCGAACCTTGCGTACATCCATCAGACCGCAACGCGCGACTCCGTGACAGGTGCGCCAAAGCCGGGTGCGCGGCCTTACCTGCAAACCGAATATGCCAAGGCTCGGGGCGTTTATCTGGGCGCGCGCCATCTGTTTTACGACACGCTTGAAGAGGCATGGGACGCGTTGGAGCACGGCGAGGCCGTCAGCCGCGATACCCATATCCGGCTGCGCATGGTCGCGTCCAAAGCCGCAAGAGACGGCGCAGAGGCTGCGCGCATGGCCTTTGCCCTTGGCGGCTCCAACGCGATTGAAGTCGGTCACCCTCTGGTGCGCAACATGCTCGATTCAGCAAGTGTGGCGCAGCACGCGTTCTTGTCCGAAGGAACCTGGACCGGTGCCGGTGCCGCCTTCTTCGACGAGCCAACAATGCCCGGTTACCCGTAAGGAATGATAGACATGACCACTGTACCCCCAATTCGCACCTTGCTGTGCATGAACAATCATCAGAATTTCTTTGATCTGCCGTTCGATCAGATCGGTGGCGTCTGGAAGGCGACACAGGCCTATATGTCCGGCGTCGCGGAAATGGAGGGTGTCGAAATTATCGGCACTTTTGACGACGATCAGACAATGGTCGGCACAACGCGGGGTTTTCCCTTCACATGGTACATGCTGGTGGATTTCCCCAACCGTGAAGCCGTGCAGGCCGCGTGCAATCTGCTGCGCACCATCGAGGTTGGCGACGAGAACCACCGCCTTTGGAAATACATGACCGTCGAAGCCCGTATGGGCCGCGCACTCGAAATCCCCGAAGCCCACAGGAGCTGATCACCATGTCACTTGATACACCTAAATTCAGCGATCTTGACGCGCTTTACAGCCCGGAGTCCGAGGTTGCGACCGCAATGTATGACGACCCTGATCTGTTTACCGAAGAGATGGAAAAGATCTTCAAGAACACCTGGGTCTGGATTGCGCATGAGAGCGAGTTCCCTGACAAAGGGTCGTTCAGATTGTCAACTGTCGGGCTTGAGCCAGTGATCGTTGTGCGCGACCGCAAGAATGTCATCCATTGCATGGTCAACCGCTGCCGCCACCGCGCGGCGACTGTCTGCGAAGTGAAAAAAGGCAAGACAGCGTCGTTCCAGTGCCCCTACCACGGTTGGGGTTACGGTCTCGACGGTAGCCTGCGTGCCTTGCCTTACCCCGAACAATACGGCGATGATTTCAATAAAGCCGACCACGGCCTGTTGAAGCTGCGTACTGAAAGCTATCAGGGCATGGTGTTCGCGACATTCAACGAAGAGATCGAACCGCTCGTTGATTTCCTCGGGGAGGGCGTCTGCCGCTATATCGATCTGTTTATGAAACAGGGCGGTGGCTTTCCAGTGAAGGTATTGGGCGAGCATCAGTTTTCGGTGCCGATGAACTGGAAGGTCCAGCTGGAGAATACCACTGACGCCTACCACTTCCCCGTCGTGCACAAGTCGTTCATTCAGTCGCTGGATGGCGCCACGGAAGAGATGTTCGATTTTCTCGATAAGGGTGTCGGATTTGTCGAGGATCTGGGCAATGGTCATTCGGTTATGGTCATGATCCCCGAGTTGGTTGATCTGGACAAAAATCTGGATGAGCCGATCCCGGACCGTTTCGCCGAGCTTGCGCAGGAATTGCGTGATGACGGCTATCCCGAGGACCAGGTCAAAAAGATCGTGCGTGCTGTTACAGGCGCCGGCTTTAACCTGAATCTCTTCCCGAACGTCTCGTTCTCGCTGTCATTCTTCCGTGTGTTGACCCCGATTAATGTCGGCCAGACCGACATCCGGCATATGGCGCTGGGGATGGACGGTGGCCCTGCGGCTGCCAACCGTATGCGCATGCGCCTGCACGAGCATTTTCAAGGACCGATGGGCTTTGGCTCTCCTGATGATGCCGAAGTCTGGGAGCGGATCCAGCGGGGAACCAAGGGCGGTGAGAAACTGCCGGTGCTGGTTAATCGTGGCCTCGTGGACGAAGTCGAGGGCGAGTATGGCCCGCGCGGCCACATCAGCTCCGAGACCGGAATGCGCGCCGCATATAAAATGTGGAAGAGGATGATGGCATGACCGTGATGGAAAAGATCGACACAAAAACCGTGCTGTGGGATGTCACGCAATACATCTGGGCCGAGGCCGATATCCTTGACCGTCAGGACTATGATGCGTGGCTGGACCTTTGGACCGATGATGGACTGTACATCATGCCGATGGATGCCGGCGATGATTACGCCAACCAGTTGAACCTGTGCTACGATAACGCCAAAATGCGGCGTGAGCGGGTAAGCCGGTTCCAGATGGGGTTCTCGATCTCCTCTGCACCTCCGGCACAGACAGTACGCACGATCAGCCGGATCGTGATCGACAGCGTCGAGGGTGACACAGTCGTCGTCCGTGCAGCCGAGCATCTGGTTGAAAACAAGTTCGGTCGCCAGCGTGTCTGGGCGGGCAATGTGCGCTATACGCTCCAGCTGACAGAAGGCGGTTTCCGCCTGAAGGGCAAGGTCGTGCGCTTGTTGAACTCTGACGGGATGCTGAACTCTTTCAGCTACTTGTTCTGATGGCGGCACCTTTGCCAGAACAGCTGCAAACAGCAGTCGTGACGGGCGGCGCGCGCGGGTTTGGCGCGCAGGCCGTCCGCGCGCTGCACGCGGCAGGCTACCGTGTCGTCATCACGGATGTGAACCTCGGTCCCGAAGCCAAGGCGCTGGCGTCGGAACTGGATCTGTCCGGTGAAACCGCCACGACAGCCACACTCGATGTGAGCAAACCCGAGGATTTCCAGACTGTTCTTGATAAATGTGTGGACCTTTGGGGATCGGTCGAGGTGCTGGTCAACAATGCCGCGCGCACGGCTGTCGAGGATGTGCTTGAGATTGATCCGGCGTTTTTCAACGAAGTGATGGCGACCAACGCAGGTGGTACTTTTGCCGGGTGTCAGATCTTTGGCCGCCATTTCAAGGCAAAGGGGTATGGTCGGCTGATCAACATGGCCTCCTTGGCAGGTCAAAATGGCGGCACGGCAACGGGAGCGCATTATGCCGCCTCGAAGGGGGCGATCCTGACCCTCACCAAGATATTCGCGCGTGATCTGGCCCCGTTCGGCGTGACCTGTAACGCTATTGCGCCCGGTCCGATGGATACGCCCATGGTGCGCGCTGTGCTGGGGGACAAACTGGATCAGGCGGTCGCGAATATTCCCGTCCGGAAGCTGGGGAATGCTGATTTTGTGGCGCGTATGGTTGTCATGCTGGCGGGTCCTGATGCCGATTTTGTCAATGGCGCCTGCTGGGACGTCAATGGCGGCCTGTTTGTAAGGTGAACCCCATGAACATTGATACAGCCCGTAAACTGAAAGTAAGCGCGCGCAGCGATGACCGCGGCAATATTGCCCGTATCCGTCTGGTGCCTGAGGACGGAAGCGCGGTTGCCCCGTTCGAGGCCGGCGCACATCTGGATATCTTCCTGCCTGATCTTGACCTGTGGCGGCAGTATTCGCTGTGCTCCGACCCGTCAGAGACACAGTTCTACGAAATTGGTGTCCTTCGCGATCCTGCCTCACGCGGGGGATCGGAAAAGGTGCACGAGACCGCTGTGGTGGGTGCCGTATTCACTGTTGAAGGTCCGCGCAATCACTTCCCGCTTGAAGAAAGCGCGCAGACCACTGTTCTGCTGGGCGGCGGCATCGGTGTCACGCCGATGATCGCTATGGCCAAGCGGCTGCATTCTGCGGGCAAGGATTTTACCCTGCACTATTGCACACGCTCCGAAGACGTGACCGCCTTTATGGACGATCTCAAAGCGGCGCCTTTTGCGGCGAACGTGGTCTTCCACTTTGATGATCGGGATGCGGTACAAAAGCTGGATCTTGCGCGTGATCTGCCTGCGCCAGACGCGGGCACGCATCTTTATGTCTGCGGCCCGCAGGGGTTCATGGACTGGGTTATTTCAACGGCCGAAGAGGCAAGCCACACCACAGACCATGTTCACCGGGAGTATTTCTCCGCCGATGTCGATCTGACCGGCGACAGTTTCGAGGTGGAATGTCGCGAGAGTGGCATCACCCTGACAATCGGCCCCGATGACACGATCGCAAAGGTACTGGCCAAGGCGGGGATCAAGGTTGAGGTGAAATGTGAAGAGGGGGTGTGTGGCACCTGTCTTACGGATGTCCTCGAGGGTGACATTGACCACCGTGACCAGTTCCTGACAGCAGAAGAGCGTGAGGACGGCGATGTCATGTGCGTGTGTTGTTCGCGGGCACGCGGCACGCTTGTGCTTGATATTTGAGGGTGAAATCATGGATTTGAGCCAGAACCAACTTTCTTTTCGTGAAGGAATGAGCCGCATGGGGGCGGCTGTAAACCTGATCACATCGGATGGCCCGGCAGGCGAGCATGCTCTTGTCGCATCTGCTGTCTGTTCGGTGTCCGACGCGCCGCCTACGCTGTTGGTCTGCGTGAACCGCAAAGCCTTTGTGCACAACAAATTTCTGCAAAATGGCCACATCTGCGTCAACGTACTCACTGCCGAGCATCAGGAATTGTGTCAGGTGTTCTCACGGTATGTGGAAGGGGTGGACCGGTTTTCACACGGGAGCTGGGTGAAGCTCGAGACAGGATGCCCTGTCCTCGAAGATGCCAATGTTGCATTTGACTGCCGGATCGGAACTGTTGTCGAACAAGGCTCCCATTCCGTAATGTTCTGCGAGGTCAAGGCAGTGCATCTGGGGGCCACGCCGCGCCGCGGTCTGGTCTATTTCAGCCGCGACTACCATCATTTGAAAACCGGCTCTGCCAAATGACCGCAGTCTGCATTTCATATGAGCCTGTTCAAATCCTGCGTGATTTTGGCAAGCGTTTTATTGAGTGCATCCAGCTCGGCGGGAGAAACATTGTAAAAGCTCTCGTCGCGAATGCGTGCGACCTCGACTACGGCCTTCGCACGCAGATCTTCGCCAGCAGCGGTCAGGCAAACCTCGGTTACACGCTTGTCGGAAGGGCGAATACGGGTTTGCACCAAACCGTCCGCAATCATCCGCTGGACGATCTTGGTGGTGGTGTTGAGTTTGAGGGTCGAAAACTCGGCAATCTCGGAAACCGACATGAAACTCTCCTGGTAAAGGGACATCAACACACGCCAGCGCGGGGCGTCGACACCAAGACCTTTGAGGCGCTTGTCGAGAGCGCGGGTGTAGAATGCATTCACCCGATTGATCCAAAAATAGGGCCAGTTTTCACGATGACTTACGAGCCTGTCAAAGCTCTCATAGGGGGTCTGATCCATAGGGGAAAGGTGTCCTTTCGGTCCATTTTGGCGACTAATGGCCTGAAAATAATTAACATATTCCATAACAGAAATGCCTTTAAAGGGCATCATACCATCAAAAAAACCCAACAAGGAACATGAAAATGAACGTTAACATCAAGAACTTCGCAGGTGCGGCGATTGCCTTTACCATGTTTGCAGGCAGTGTCAGCGCCGAAACAGTCCTGACCATGAACAGCTGGCTGCCGCCGAGCCACCCGCAGGTGTCCGAGCTGTTTGTGCCATGGGCGGCCGATATCGAAAAAGCGACCGAAGGACGGGTCAAGATCAACATTCTGCCCGCGCCACTCGGACCACCACCTGCTGCGTTCGATCTGGCCAAAAACGGCATCGCAGACATCACCTATTCCTTGCAGGGCTACACGCCGGGACGCTTCGCAACACCGGTAATCGCTGAAATGCCGTTCCTTTCTGATGATGCGGTTGCCACCTCTGTGGCGTTCTGGCGGGTCCAGAACACAATGTTGGAGGCTGCGGGCGAATACGAAGGTGTGAAGGTTCTGACGGTTTTTACGCACGGGCCTGGCCAGATCTTCTCAAGCAGCCCGGTTGAAACAGCCGAGCAAGTTGCCGGACAGAAGATCCGTGTTGGCGGGACCATGGCGCATGATATTGCGACAAACCTCGGCGCTGTGCCGGTTGAGGGGCCAGCCTCGAAAGCCTACGAATTGCTGAGCCAGGGTGTTGCTGACGGTATCTTCTTTCCCTACGAATCCGTCACGTTTTTCAATCTTCAGGACCTGCTGAAGCATGCCTATACCATCAAGGGCGGGCTGTATAACTCGGCCATGTTCGTGGTTATGAATGAAGCCAAATGGAACAGCATCTCTGCTGAAGATCAGGCTCTGATTGAGCCGCTGATTGGCGAGGCCTTTGCCCGCCGTGCCGGTGAAATGTGGAATGCGGCAGATAAGGCCGGACTGGCCGCGATGGACGGAAAGATCGAGTTTGTTGCTGCCGATGATGCGGAAATCGCAGCTCTGAAGGAGCGGCTTGCACCCATCATGCAGGACCGTATCACTCAGGCCACCGAAGCGGGCATCGACGGGCAGGCTGCCTATGAAATGCTGCTTGCGGAAATCGCCAAGATTGAAGCGGGCGAATGAGCACCCTGTCCAATCATGCGGCAGACCGACAGAAGGGAGGACCGCCCCGCGGGGTGGTCCGACTGCTCTATCTGGCGATTGCGGGCAGCTGTGCGCTGTTGCTGTTTGCGATGATGGCACTGACCGTCGGTGACGTCTTGGGGCGCTATTTGTTCAGCGCGCCGATACGTGGAGCGGCGGAGGTGACGGAATTGATGCTGGCAGGGGTGATTTTTCTGGGCCTTCCCGCGGCAACCCTTGATAGCGAACATGTCGCTGTTGATCTTTTGACCGGATATTTTCCGGACTGGTTCAAGCGGCTTCAAATTCCCTTTGTCCTGATCGTGTCAGCGGTCGTCCAGTCGGTGATCGCCTGGCGGCTTTGGGTCGTCGCGATGCAGGTCGGCAGTTATGGCGGGACGACGTCCTCGCTGGAAATACCGATCGCGCCTGTCGGGTATTGCGCAGCCATACTGTGCGGCCTCTCTGCGCTGATCATGATCGCGCAAATCATCTACCACCCAAACAAGGAAGCGTGAAAGATGGCACATTGGGAAATAGGGACCGCAGTCCTTTTTACATTGATGCTGCTCGGCGTCCCGATTGCCTTTGCACTTGCCCTTGTCGGCACCATCGGCACAGTTGCGATCATCGGCAGGAATCCGTCGTTGTCACTTTTGGGATCGACCTATTTTGACAACAGCCGCAGCTATTCCCTGTCAATTCTGCCGCTGTTTCTGATGATGGGTAACTTCGTTGTCCAATCAGGTATCGCGCGCGACCTCTATACCGCTGCCTACGCGTGGCTGCGCCACCGTCGGGGGGGATTGGCCATGGCGACGGTGGTGGCGTGTGGAGGGTTTTCATCTGTCTGCGGCTCGTCACTTGCAACCGCATCAACGATGTCCAAGATCGCCATGCCCAGTATGCGCAAATTCGGCTATCCTGATAGCCTGTCCACAGCGTCCATCGCGGCGGGCGGCACGTTGGGAATCCTCATCCCGCCTTCCGTCATTCTGGTGTTTTACGGCATCATGACACAGCAGGATATCGGCAAGCTGTTCCTCGCCGGTGTTATTCCAGGGCTTCTTGGCGTGCTGCTCTATGTGTTCGCCGTCCAAATCTCGATCAGACTGGAAAAGATCGACCTACCTTTCGAGGAAAAGCTGCCTTTGCGCGACCGCATTTATGCCCTCAAAGGCGTGACCGGCGCACTTGGGCTTTTTGCTTTTGTCATGGGTGGCATTTATCTGGGCGTATTCACACCGACCGAGAGTGCCGGCATGGGGGCAGGGGGCGCGTTTCTGCTGGTGCTATTGCAGGGCAAGCTTTCTATTCAGGGGACACTTGTGACCCTGTACGAGACGGCAAAGACCACAGCGATGATGTTTTTCATCCTGTTCGGGGCGCTCGCCTTTACAAACTATGTGAACCTTTCGGGGATGAGCCGTGACATTCAGGCGATCATCACCTCCGTCGGGGACCATCCGCTTCTGGTGATCCTCGTCATCACGCTGATTTATCTGGTGCTTGGATGCATGCTGGAAGGGTTATCGATGATCACCCTGACAGTGCCGATTTTCTATCCGATCGTCGCCGCACAGGGGTATGATCTTATCTGGTTCGGCATCTACGTCGTGATCGTGACCGAGATTAGCTATATCACGCCGCCGGTCGGATTGAATGCGTTCATCCTGAAATCTGTGGTCAAGGACGTAAAGCTGAGCACAATTTTCCGTGGACTGGGGGCGTTCTTGATTGTGGACGTGATCCGCGTGCTCTTGATCTTGGCCTTTCCGGCATTGGTCCTGTTTATCCCGAATATGATGTAGGCGGCAGCGAGGCGCAGGCGACCCATCTACCGAGGTGGGTCGCCTGCAAAATCTTCTGTCAGCTTTCCCTTTCTTGAACCGCAGCAGGAGGTAATGGCAGGACGTAGATAAGGTATTATCCCAGACCTTCCAAATCATCGACAAATGTCGCTGAATTTCGCCAGATTGAGCGCAATCAAAGCAAACGACCGGAGGGTGTTTTCAAACCCGGTGGACTGCAAAGAAACCCAGCACTTCCCCAACGCACCCACAGAAAAAGCAGACCATCCCTACTATCCAACAGGAGATTTTACGATGAACTCTATCAAAAAGACGCTGGGCGCACTTGCTCTATCAGCGACCGCGCTGACCGCGGTTCCGGCACTCGCAGAGACGGCAAAACTTGATATCCAGAGCGCATGGCCGCTGACCATGCCCGCCAGCGGTGACAACGCTGCGTTCCTGGGCGAGACGTTGAATGTCGCGTCGGGTGGTGATCTGGATGTCACTGTCTACGGTGCCGGAAAGCTGGTTCCGTCCTTGCAGATTTTCGATGCGGTGCAGCAAGGAACGCTTGATGCAGGCATTACGTCACCTCTGTATGTTGCGGGCCGTTTTCCCGCCGTTCAACTTTTTGGCGGCATTCCTTTTGGCCCTGACGCCCTTACGCATACCAGCTGGATCTACGAGGGCGGCGGCGCGGAAATCTGGGCCGAGATCTACGCGGCGCAAGGTGTCAAAACCATTCCCTGCGGCCTGATGGATAGCGAAGCAGGCGGCTGGTACAATTTCGAGATCAATTCAATCGACGACCTTAAAGGCAAAAAAATCCGCTTTGCCGGACTCGCGGGCGAGGCTATGGCAAAGGTTGGCGCTTCTATCGTTTTGCTTCCGGGCGGTGAAATCTATTCCGGCATGGAAAAGGGCATTATCGACGGCACTGAATTGTCCATGCCTGCCATCGACATCACGCTGGGTCTGCAACAGGTGAGCAAATACTATTATCCTTCCGGCTGGCACCAGCCCGCAGCTATGAACGAGTTGATCGTGAATATGGTGAAATGGGACAGCATGAGCGACAGCCAGAGATCAATGATCGAAAGCGCTTGCAAGGCAGTGAACATGCGCTCGATCACGTCGACCATGACAAAGAACTCCGAGGCTCTCGCGACGTTTGAAAAAGCAGGTGTCGAGATCAAATCCTTCTCTCCCGAGGTGCTTGACGCGTTGCGGGTCTCCTTTGACGAAGTGATCGCTGAGCAAACCGGCAAAGACGCAGACTTCAAACGCGTCTGGGACTCGCTCACCGCGTACCGTGCTGCGGTCGCGCCTTGGGTTGAGCGCAATTAACAACACTCCCTCTGACGCCGGATCAACATCCGGCGTCTGTTTGTTCAAGGCTGCCACATGAAATATCTTGTTGCCTCTATCGAGGGTTTTGTCATCGCCATTGGCAGGGTGGGATCGTTGTTCCTGCCACTGCTGATGTGCGTCATCATTCTCAATATCACGCTGCGCTACGTTTTCGGCATTGGTTTGATCGAGCTGGAGGAATTGCAGTGGCATCTTAATGCGGTCGCGGTGATGTCGTGTCTGGCATGGACCTATCAGCGCGACGGCCATGTCCGCGTTGATGCGTTTTATGGAGGCATGTCGGGGCGCGCGCGCGCTCTGGTAGAGCTTTTCGGCGTACTGTTTCTCCTTCTGCCGTTCTTGTGGTTCGTCACCGCAAGCGCATGGACGATCTTCGGATACTCATGGAAGTTGGGCGAGGGCTCTCCTATGCCATCAGGTCTGCCGGCCCGCTACATTATCAAGTTTGTCATGGCCGCGGGGCTGAGCCTCTTGTTCTTGCAAGGTATCGCCGCTGCATTGAAGGCGCTGATTTTTCTGTTTTCCCCAAAGACACGTCAGGAATAGGACGACATGGATATTCTTTTTGTTTTCCTGCTGTTTTCAACCTTCATGGCGGTGATGTTTTCCGGCTTTCCCATCGCCTTTGTGCTGGGCGGGGTGGCGGTGCTGTTTGCTGCGCTCGGGACTTTCCTTGACGGGTTTGCCGTTGACGCAGATATGGCGTCGCTCAGAATGATCGGCTTTGTCGCCAACCGGATATTTGACACTTTATCGAGCTACTCGCTTATTCCTATCTCGATGTTTGTCTTTATGGGCATGATGCTGGACAAATCCGGTGTGGCCGAACGGTTGCTCACGCGGATGCACAGCTTGCTGCGGGTTTTGCCGGGCGGTATGGCGGTATCGGTTGTGTTGATCGGGGTGGTTCTGGCCGCATCTACAGGTATCATCGGAGCGTCGGTTGTTCTTCTGGCGACGATTGCGATGCCCGCGATGCGCAGCGCGGGCTATGATGACCAGATGGCGCTGGGCGTGATTGGGGCCACCGGATGCCTTGGCATTCTGATCCCGCCTTCGATTATGCTGATTGTGATGGGCGATCAGCTCCAGATACCGGTCGGGGATCTGTTTCGCGGGGCAATGGTGCCGGGCCTTTTGCTTGCCACGGCTTATGTGTCCTACGCTGTCATCACTGCCGTGTTGCAACCTGAACGTGCGCCCGCCAAACCGATAGAAGCCGGACGCTCCAAAGGCGAGATGATCCGCGAGTTGCTGGGCTCCCTTGTTGCGCCTTTGCTGCTGGTGATGGCTGTTCTGGGGTCGATCGTCTTTGGCATTGCCACACCTACCGAAGCCTCAGGTGTTGGCGCAGCAGGCGCGACCCTGATCGCCGTGGGATCCCGCAAGCTGAACTGGGAGGGCTTTCGCGATGTCTGTGAAGGCACTGCGATCACGACGGCCTTTCTGTTTGCCCTGATCTTCGGGGCATCGTGTTTTTCGGTCGTGCTGCGCGGGTATGGCGGCGATGAGCTTATTGAGGGCGCGCTCCATGCCTTGCCTCTGCCGCCCACGGGGACGCTGGTCCTGATCCTGTTTGTCGTCTTCCTGCTCGGCTTTTTTCTGGACTGGATGGAGATTGTCCTGATCGTCGCACCCTTGGTGTTGCCGGTATTGACGGCACTGGGACATGAGGCGGCTTGGGTCGCTATCCTGATGGCGCTCTGTCTCCAGACCTCCTTTCTCACACCCCCCGTTGGAATGGCCCTGTTCTATCTCAAAAACGCGGTGCCGGATGTCGAGATTTCGAAGATATACCTCGCGGCCTTGCCCTTTGTTGCGATGCAGCTCGGGATACTGCTGCTTGTTCTGGGCTTTCCGGTTTTGGCACTCTGGTAGCCGAGGGCAATTTGGGGGATGTTGTCAGGCAGGTTTCTGAATGATCATGCCAGTCCCTGATATAGTGCAGGGAAATCAAGACCGGATAGTCACGATTGATTTGGGATAAACATACCCGTCTACACAAGCTTCAAAGGACGACTTGCCCCGCTTTGAAACCCTTCGCGTGCGCGGTTCAAGGCATTTGAGGGGCATGCCCGCCACGCGTTTCATTGCGTTGTCAGAAGATGCCGCGCCGGAGTCCGCTGCCTAAGGTGGGGGAGGTTCCCCCCAGTCTCCTAGACACCGGCCTGTTTCAGCCCTTGCTGTTTGATCCCGACGCCTGCGCGTTCACCTCTGTGCAAAGTTGATGGGAAAGCCATCCTCAGGCGATACTGGGCCTGGTGCCCGGCCGGAACAGCACAAAGGCCAGCGTGAACACCCCTACCGCGATGGCAGGCCAATAGGTCGAGATCAGCAGAAGGCCCGCCAGCGTGAGTGCGACCTTTTCCCAAAGTGCCAGATCACGCCGGAACCAGCCGATATAGGCGGCAGACAGCGCAAGAATACCCATCAAGCCCGAGAGCAGGGCGGTGATGAATTCAACCCATGTGAAGTTCACGAACAGCAGGCTGGGCGCATAGATGAACATGAAGGGCACCAGCGCCTTGCCCATTGACAGCCGGAAGGCGGTTGTGCCGGTCGACATCGGCTCGGATCGTGCGAGACCCGCAGCCGCGTAGGCCGCGAGAGCTACAGGTGGCGTCACGTCCGCCAGAACCCCGAAGTAGAAAACAAAGAAGTGCGTCGCGACCAGCGGCACGTCGAATTCCATCAGGGCGGGGGCCGCGATGGAGGCCAGTATGATATAGGTGGGCGTTGTCGGAATGCCGGCACCCATGATAATGCATGCGATGGCCACAAAGATCAGGCCAAAGAACAGTGCAACGCTTTTCTCCGACAGCAGTCCGGTGAAATCCAGACCGATGATAATGGCTGCCACATCATGTGCCAGTTGCACAACTGCGCCCGAAAACTTGAAGCCGAGGCCGGTCAGCGTGGTCATGCCCAGCAAGAAGCCGACACAAGCACAGGCGGCACCGATAGCCAGCGCGAATTTCGCCCCGTCCTCGAAGCCGCGCACCAGACGGGGCGGGGTCAGAACAGTGGAGGTGTCCATGCTGGTGTTTCCCAGCATCCGCATCACCAGCGGCACATAGCTGAAAGCAATCGTCAGGATGATGCCCCAGAAGGCGGCGAGGAACGGCGTGTATTGCATCAGCAGCATTGCCACCATCACACCCAGCGGGATGAACAGGTGCCACGACTTTTTCAACACAGCGCCGAATTGTGGGATCTTGTCTTTGGAAAGACCTTCGAGACCCAGCTTCTTGGCCTCGAGGTGGACCATCAGCAGAATAGCGATGTAGTGGAAGCAGGCGGGGACAATCGCGATGAGGATGAGTTCATTATAGGGAATGCCCAGCATCTCGGTCATGACAAAGGCCGAGGCCCCCATGATCGGCGGCGTGATCTGTCCGCCGCAAGAGGCCGAGGCCTCGACCGCACCGGCAAAGCGGCCGGAGAAGCCGGACTTCTTCATCAACGGGATTGTGAAGGCGCCGGTGGTCACCGTGTTGGCGATGGGCGAGCCCGAAATCATGCCGAAGAAGCCCGAAGAGACGACGGAAACTTTCGCCGAGCCGCCCGAGGCGCGGCCCGCGATGATGGTGGCAAGGTCGATGAACAGCTGCCCTAGCCCGCTCATCTGGGCGAGAATGCCGAAGAGGACGAAGTGGAACACATAGGTCGCAACCACGCCGACAGCGACGCCGTAGATGCCTTCTGTGCCGATGAACAGGTGGTTGACGATGCGGGTGATCGAATAGCCGCGGTGCGCGAGGATGCCTGGCAGGTAGGGGCCGACCAGCGCATAGATCAGGCAGCCGATACCGATCCATGCCAGCATCGGACCCATGGTGCGGCGGGTGGCCTCGAGCGTCATGATAATGGCGACGACGCCCATCATATAGACGGGGTCTGGCGGGCTGCCGACATTGTCGATGAAGATGTGCTTGAAGAAGATGGTGAGGTAAGCCGAGAAGCCCGCGCCAAAGGCGGCAAAGACCCAGTCGCGCACGGCGAGCTTGCCGGGATCTGCGTCTTTGAAGTTGACCGGAAGGGTAAGTGCGACCAGCGCCAGCACCACCACGATGAACACTGTTTTCAGCGTGCTGGGCGGCAGCGACATGGTGATGTCATACAGAATATAGAGGTAGAATCCCGCGAAGATGAGGGATTCAACCCAGATTTTCCGCGTAGCGACTGCGCGTTTGCGGGGGAACACCAGAAAGATCAGACCCATCACAAAACTGAGGTGGATCGTGCGGTGCATGACCTCGTTCAACAGACCGAAGCCTGCAGTGTAGACGTGGAACAACGACAGGGTGACCGATGCAAGCGTGACCAGCATGGCGGTGGGACCGACCAGATTGCGGAAGTTCGATTCTGAATCGTACTCGCGTACCAGCGCTTCGACTTCGTCGGCGGACAGCTCGCGGTCGCCGTCGACAGCGGTGTGTTCGCCCGTGGTTCTGGAGTTCGTCTCTTGGGTCATTTCAATATTTCCTCGTCGCACGGGGCAAGGGTAAGCGCCGAATGGCCCAGATCGGCCAATGGCAGATCGGTCCCGGCAATGTGTAGGGTGTTCTTGAATTCGGCCTGAATACGGATCGGGATAGGACCGGTAAAACGGTGCATATCCAGAATGAAGGTTCCGTTCTCGTGACGCCACCCGGTTGCGTCCATATCATTGGCAATTGACGGCAAACCGGCACCATGGGCCAGAAAAATCTCGGCTGTTTGCACGATCTGACCGTTGTCGACGCGATAGAGATCGCGGACCGGGGTGCGGGACACCGAGTGGATGAAGCTAAGTTCGAATAATGCCGGATCGCCCAGAGGCAGGCGCGCGATACTGGCGCCGGTGCCACGGGTTTCGGTCAGGCACAGCCAAACGCCGCCGCTGCCGGCCTGAGCCTGAAGCGGAGCGTAAGGCAGAAGAGGGATGGCGGACAGAACCGCCACCCCCGCGCTGCGCAGGGATCTGCGCAGAAGCATTATTGGGAAATGCCCTTTTCAGCATAGTATTTCGCCGCACCCGGGTGGACCGGGATCGACACGCTTTCCAGCGCTCTGTCGATCGAGATCTGTTTGCCCATCGGGTGAACCTGACCCAGCGTCTCTGTGTTTTCATACAAAGCTTTGGTCACGGCGTAGATCAGATCCTCTGGCACGTCGGCGTGTGTAGCCCAGATGGCGCGCACGGCCAGCGTTTCCACGTCCGCCTCTACGCCTTTGTACGCGCCCGCTGCGATCACGGCATTGGCGTAGTAGGGCTGGGTTTCCTGTAGCTTGGCGATGGCCGGACCGTTCAGCGGAACGATGCGGATGTCGTGACCGTTGGCCAGATCAGTAACCGAGGAAGTCGGCAGGCCCGCGGTGATCAGCGAGGCGTCGAGGTTGCCGTCTTTGATCTTGTCCACGGATTGCGAGAACGAGGAGTAGTCTTCGGAGACTTCTTCACGCGCGATGCCGTGCGCTTCCAGCAGGTCACCCAGCAACTGCCACTGGCCCGAACCCGGCGAACCGGACGAGATGGATTTGCCCTTGAGGTCTTCGAATGTTTCGATGCCGCTGTCGGCACGAACGACCAACTGCACGGTTTCGGGATAAAGCGCACCGATGGCGCGCAGGTTTTCCAGCGGCTCGCCTTCGAACTGGCCCAGACCGCGCGAAGCGGCGTCAAGGATGTCTGCGGCGACGAAGGCCGATTCAATCTCGCCGCGCCCCAGAAGCTGTGCGTTGGCGACCGACGCGTTGCCGGTTTCGGCTGTGGCGGAGATTTTGGTGTCGGGCATCTCGGCTGTGTTCGAGATCAGCTGCGCCAGCATCCCGCCCAAGGGATAATAAGTGCCGCCTGTGCCGCCCGTGGCGATGCCGAAGAAGGTGCGGCTTTGCGCAAAGGCAGGTGTGACGAGTGTGGCCAATGTGGCCGCAGCGGTTGTGCCAAGGAAATGGCGACGAGAAATGGTCATGTAGAACCCTCCGTAAAACTGTTGCGAGATCCCCGTTCTGCGCGTGCCTTACGGCGCGCCGGTGACGTGGTTTAGATGCAAACCAACTTGACGAATGGTTTTTGTATGTCAATAAAGATTTTCAAATATGAAAGGTGAGCGGTGTCTAAATTCATCAAAAATGCTCTGTTCGATCAGATTTCTGGCAGTGGTCCCGTGCTTTTGAATGTTCCGCATGCGGGGACGGTTGTGCCCGATGCCCTGCGGGACGCCTTGCGCCCCGAGGCGCTGGAGCTGTGCGATACCGACTGGCACATGGACCGGATTGCGCAGGATGTGCTGCCTGAGGACGGCAGTTTGCTGGTTGCGAAGGTGTCGCGTTATGCCGTCGATCTGAACCGGCCTAGCGATGATGTTCCTTTGTACCAGACCGCGACGACGGGGCTCATCTCGACGATCGATTTTGACGGCACCCGGTTGTATCGCGAGGGGATGGCCCCGGATGCTCAGGCGCGCTCGGCACGGATAGCGCGCTATTGGGAGCCCTATCATGCGGCTTTGCAGGCCGAGATCGACCGGATTCGCGCGGCGCACGGCTTTTGCCTGTTGCTGGATGTGCATTCGATCCGCAGTCGTGTGCCGCGTTTGTTCGAAGGACGGTTGCCGGATTTGAACCTGGGGACCAATTCGGGAGCGTCTTGTGCCGATGCGCTGTCGGATGCGGTCTTCGGCGCGATAGGGGACAAAGGATTTAGCGTGGTCCGCAACGGACGGTTCACGGGCGGGCACATCACGCGGCATTACGGCGACCCCGCGAACGGCGTCCATGTCATGCAGATCGAGATTGCGCAGGACTGCTATATGATTGAACACAGCCCGTGGACCTATGTGCCTGAAAAGGCGGACCGCTTGAAAGTGGCGTTGACGGGGCTGGTCGGCGCGATGATGGATTTCCAGCCTGAGGGAGTGCGGACATGAACCAGACGCAGATGAGCGGTGCACACTTCCGCCTTGCGTTGACGCCGGACGGATGGCGCCGCAACCTGTCAGCGCGGTTTGCGGCCGATGGCACGATTTCGGCACTTGTATCGGATGACAATCCGGATGGCCTGCCGGTTTTCGATGCGCCCGTGGTTCCGGGCATCACCGATTTGCACAGCCACGCGTTTCAGTATGCGATGGCCGGCCTGTCCGAGGTGCGCCGCAATCCGGTGGACAGCTTCTGGTCGTGGCGCGACATCATGTATTTCTTTGCGCTGACCCTGTCGCCCGAGGACGTCCAGGCGATTGCGGCGCGGCTGTATCTATCCCTTTTGAAGGGAGGCTATACGGGGATCGTCGAGTTCCACTATCTCCACAACGATCTGGACGGCACTCCTTATGCACGGCGTGAGGAACTGTCGCTGGCGATTTTCGAGGCGGCGCAGGCGACGGGTCTGGAGCTGACACATTTGCCTGTTTTCTATGCCCACTCGAATTTTGGCGGATTGCCCCCAACTGATGGACAGCGGCGGTTCATTCAGGACATTGACGGCTATGCCCGGATGCTTGAGGCGCTCAAGACGCCGGCGGCGCAGGCGGGGCATAACTTGGGCATCGCGCCCCATTCGCTGCGCGCGGTAATGCCGGAAGAAATGGCGCGCCTGATGGTCTTGCGGGACGATCTGGTGCCGGACTGTCCGGTTCACATCCATGTTGCGGAACAGATGAAAGAGGTCGAAGACGCGCTGGCCTATAACGGGCGGCGTCCGGTCGAACAGCTGTTTGATATGGCACCGGTCGACAACCGCTGGTGTCTGATTCACGCGACGCATTTGAGTGATGACGAGGTGAAGCGGATTGCGCGGTCAGGGGCGACCGTAGGTCTGTGCCCGATGACGGAAGCCAATCTGGGCGACGGTATTTTCCGCGCCACAGACTATCTGGCGGAGGGCGGGATGTTCGGGATCGGGTCGGATTCCAACATCGCCACCTTCGCGGCGCAGGAGTTGCAGCAGTTGGAATACAGCCAGCGTTTGCGTGACATGCAGCGCAACGTACTGGCGAGTGGGCGCCAGCCCCATGTCGCAGCAAATCTTTGGACCCGTGCGGCCCGTGGCGGCGCGCGGGCCGCAGGCCGGCCCGAGCAGGGGATCGCGGTGGGCGGTATGGCCAGCTTTGTCACTCTCACCAGCCCCGAGCCTGCGGCGATGGGACCGGTCGCAGAGGAGGCGGCGCTGGATTTCCACATGTTTGCAGGACGCGGGTTTCATGCAGGCGATGTGGTTGTGCGCGGGCGGCATGTGGTACAAGATGGTCACCACCGCGCCGAAGACACCATTCTGGCCGATTATGCAGCCGCAATGGGCCGTGTGTCTGAGCGGCTGGCGGCGCGCAACGGTGATGGCCGCATGGGGAGCTGAGGAAAACGACACATGGCCAAGGATCCCGACTATCGCTCGAACTCCCTGTTGCGCGGGCTGAGCATTTTGCACTGCTTCAACGACCGCAACCCCGAGATGACGCTGAGCGCGATTGCCGAGGCAATCGAGGTGACCAGCTCTGCTGCTTACCGGTTCGTGGTGACGCTTGAGCGCGAGGGCTATCTGACGCGAAAGGATAACCGGTACCGGTTGGCACCGCGGGTGATGGATCTGGGGTATCGCTATCTGGCGTCGCTGGACGTCTACGACATCGCACGGCTGTCTGCGGACGCCCTGCGCAACGAAACCGGTTTTACCGTACATGTGTCTGTACTGGAGGGGTGCGATATCATCTATGTCTACCGCGCGCTCTCGGACCGCTCGATGGTGTCGAACGTTCCTGTCGGCACGCGTCTACCTGCCTATTCGACCACGATGGGACGGTTGCTGTTGAGCGACTTGCCCGAGGAAGAACTGGACCGGCGATTTGCTGATTACGTCTTTGCCCCGATCAGTTCGAGCGCACCGACCTCTCTCGAAGCACTCAAGCCTTTGCTGTTGAAAGACCGCGCACGCGGCTACGTCGCGCATCGGTCGCATCTGGCGACGGGCACGGTTTCCATCGCCGCACCCCTGGTGTCGCGGCACGGTCGCTATGTGGGCGCGATGAACCTGTCGGGACATGAATCCCAACTGCAGATCGACAAAGATCTGATAAAGCGGGTACGGGACGTGGCGGCCGGTATTTCGGAAATGATTTAGGGTGCCGCTTTTTTGAAGCAGCGCCCCGCTGTGATGCTACGACTTCAAGGCGATGTATCGTTTCAAACACCGGATATCTGCCACAGGGAACTGATCTGTCCGTCAATTCACAGTCACAACCCGGTGCCACCTGAACCAGAGATCGCGCAACATCAAACAGCCGCAGAGAGGTTTGCGGAATGCGCCGCGTCTATCAATCGAACCCGTCCCAAAACCGGCCATTGGCACAGCCGCAAGGAAGTGGGACTTCTGCGAAAGCGGTCTACCCCGCAGTGTGAGCGTATAGTCGGTCGAGACTGGACGCGCGAAATCTCCTTCGCCGTAGGGTAAAACACTCCTCCTTTCGCTAGTTCAAGACGAGACCGATATCATCATGCTGACTTATACATTGCCTTCGTAATGTACCGCAGGACAAGCTGTTGCGGTGTGGCGAGGGCGAGGCGCAATTGTTGGAGTGGTAGAACTTAAATCCGCCATCTTGCGACGTGTCACCTTGCTGTGACCGTGGGTGTGCATCGGTGGGAGACTAAAAGTCACATAAGACATGTCTATGCCAGGCAAGCAGTGATAATTCACAGCAATACCATTCCGAACTACTTTCCCGGCGAAATTTACACGTCGACCCTGCGCGAACATGCCGACATAGTCGGCGCTATTATCTTAAGAAATGCGCCGATTTCCGGATCTATCTGGAAAATCGCGCCTGCACTTGCGACAGGCGCTACGGTTGTTCTGGAACCGTCCGAGGAGGCGTCTCTCACCGGTCTGATGATCGCCCGGATCGTGCAGGAGGCAGGGCTTCCCGTTGGTGCTCTCAATATCCTGATTGGTCTGGGTCATGATGCAGGCGCGGCACTTGCGTCCCATCTGGTTTTGATCAAGCCTCCAACTCAAGCGGGTATCGCTGGAATTAGAAGGCAAGTCTGCGGTGATTGTGTGCAAAGATGCTGATATCTATAGGGCTGGCCCGTCGCCGCGATGGCTGTTTGCACCAATTCCGGCCAGATTTGTAGTGCGTGTTCCCGCCCGTTCGTCGCGCGCGAAATCCATGATGAATTTGCGCGGCGCATGGCAGTTTTTTCGTCTAATCTGAAGATCGGGCGGGGGATTGATATCGGTATGGATATCGAACCCGTCGTCTCTGCACTACCTTTCGCTACGATTGACGAAGTCGTTACACATGCCAACGCAACCCCTTACAGTTTTGCAGCAGGTTTTTCTTCGACCAATCTGGGTGCAGCGGATAAGTTGGCGCATCGGCTTGAATCCGGGTTTGTCTGGGTGAATATGGATCGTGCTATTGATCCGGAAAATAGTGATTAGGGGCGGTAAAAGAATGAAGGAGAAGAAAATGCATGTCGGGATTATCGGTGTAGGTCTCATGGGGCATGGCATTGCGCGCAATGTCCTGTTGCAGGGCGGCTTTGAGTTGAGCTTTCTGGATCATCCGGGCAACCAGCCGGTGGATGAGCTTGTCAGCCTTGGTGCCTATGGGTGCGCAACCCCGGCCGCAGTTGCGGCGGCCTCTGATGTGGTGATCATCTGCGTCACCGGCTCCCCGCAGGTCGAAGCCATCGTGGCAGGGGAAAACGGACTGGTCACAGGGCTCAGGGCGGGCACAGTTGTCGTCGATTGCTCCACCGCGCTGCCGGAAACGACCTTGCGGATGGGCGAGATTGTGAAGGCTGCGGGCGGCAGCTATATCGACGCGCCGATGACACGGACCGCCAAGCACGCGCATGATGGCACGCTCAACCTGCTTGTGGGCGGTGATGCTGCGGATCTTGAAAAAGTTGGTCCCGTGCTGGCCTCCTTCACCGAAGCCGTCGCCCATGTCGGTCCGCTCAGCCACGGGCACCGCCTCAAGCTTTTGCACAATTATGTCTCGGTCGGGTTCATGTCCCTGTTGGCCGAAGCGGCGGCACAGGCTGCTGATGCCGGTATCGACCCTCAAGTTTTTGTGGATGTTCTGGCGCAGGGCGGTGGTGCAAGTGTCGCATTGGAGCGGCTTGCCCCCTACATCGTCTCGGGTGATCGGAATGGTCTGCCGTTCTTCGTGAGCAATGCGCAGAAGGACATAGACTATTATCGCGCCATGTCCGAAGCAGCAGGTGCGCAAAATACGATTGCCGATGGTGTCTCATCGGCGCTTGCCAGCGCTGTGAATGATGGACATGATCAGGCCTATGTCCCTGAACTGGCGAAGATTTTCAGAAAAGGGAGCGGGGTGTAAACAGCCCGCTTCGTTATTGACGGCCCATGCGGTTATAGGCCTTAGCGGTGGCGGCGGCACCCCCCGGCCGCCGTTGATCCGTTGTGTTTTAGGGGCACATTTCACAATATTTTGCTGGGTGGGGGTATGATGTGACATCACATCTCCACCGGGCGAGCGAGGCTCAATGCAGCAGGTCTGTCCGAAGCATGCGATGATTTTCGGGTGAAAACCGGTTTGATCTGATGGATTATTGAGCCCTCTTTTGCGCGTACATGGCTTGCGCGAAGTAACGGCAGGCAGAAGGGGGAAGGAAATAATCCGATCCGGTCCGGTGACCAGTCTTTTGCGATTATCCTTCTCCGATGCCTTGTTTTCCTGACTGCGCGTTCATGAACAGGCTTGTAGTTGCAACCATTTTCGGCAAAGTAGTTTGGCGACGCCAGCGCCCTGAGATTGCCCACGACATGGTGAAATTGCCTCGGCGTTAACGAACAATAACTTAGTACCTGTGGAGGGGACCTCATGAAAACGACTTTAACTCTTGCCGTGACGGCGATGATTTCAGCAACAATGGTGCATGCGCAAGACGCCTATGCAGATCTTGACCGTTCTGGTTGGCCAAGCAGCTTTACCGTTGGTACTGCATCCCAGGGCGGCACGTTCTTCGTGTACGGTTCCGGCTGGGCGAACCTTGTTGGCGATCAACTGGGCATTTCCGGCGGCGGCGAAGTGACCGGTGGACCAATGCAGAACATGGCGCTTGTCCATACAGGCGACGCGGCCTTCGGCATGACTACAATGGGTCCCGCACGTGAATCGCTTGAAGGGACCAACCCGATTGCACCCGGTCTGCAAATGACCAACGCCTGCGCGATGTTCCCGATGTATCAGACACCGTTCTCGATGGCTGCACTGACGTCTTCGGGCATCGAGTCTGTGGCGACAATTCCCGCTGGCGCGCGCATCGGTTTTGGCCCCGCTGGTTCGACATCCGACACGTATTTCCCTGCGATGCTGGAAACTCTGGGGGTAGATTTTGAACGTCGCAACGGCGGCTGGGACGATCTTGGCGGCCAGCTTCAGGATGGTCTTCTGGACGCCGTCGCATTTGCGGTTGGTATCCCGACCCCTGCGATCAGCCAGATCGAAGTGCAGGCCGAAGTGAACTTCATCGACTTCACGGACGAGGAGCAAGCACAGATCATCAACACCTATCCGGTGGCCGACTATGCTATTCCGGCAAGCACCTACTCCACACTCGACCGCGACATGAAGTCTGTCGCGATGTGGAACTTTGCGATTGCCAACTGTGAACTGCCAGAGAGCTTTGTTTACGCAGCAACGGATATTGTCATGTCCGACAATGCACGGATGATGAACATCCACGGTTCAGCGCGTGAAACACTGCCGGAAAACTGGACCAAGAACACAGTTATGAAGTGGCACCCGGGTGCGGCACGGTGGTTCATCGAGAACGCAGGCGCCGATATTGCGGACGACATGATCTACTCCGCAGAATAAACCAGGCGCTTGTTTCGCATTTCAAGCGAGCACCAGAGCGGGTCGCAGCATTTTGGCTGCGACCCGTTTATATTTGAAGAGTATAATAAATGCTGACATGTTGTCGGCTAACCTGCAGCAGACAGGAACGGGGAGCACCTAATGACTGGATCGAATGACAGCATCGAAAATGTAACACCAGAACTTGAGGCTGGAGGCCTGGCTGAGAGCGGTGGCGTTATTTCGGAAGGTGCAGACGAGGAACCGATTGAGAGTAATCGGCGTGATTTCACAGGTTGGCGTCTGACAACAATTGCATGGGTCTCCGGCTTTTACGCAGCGCTGCACATGGCTGCGCTCAATGGTTTGTCAATTGAACGCTGGACGGGTGTTGAACTCCCTTTTTTGCCAAGTTTCCCAATGGAAACATGGAATTTCCGCATTCTTCACGTTGCGGGCGCGCTGTTTCTCGGGTTCCTGCTCTATTCAGCCCGTCCTTTTGCCGAGGACAAGCAGGGTGAATCGCGGCTGCTGAACTGGCCGTCTCTGGCGCTTGCTGCTCTCGGCCTTGTGTCGCTGGGCACGGCTCTCACATTCTCCGTCGAGATTGCAAACGGCACGATGTGGAACGGTATGGATCAAGGTATCCGGAGCCGTGAAATCTGGTGGTATGGCGTTCCGCTGTTCATCGCGACGGTCGGCGGAATTGTGTTGAGCTGGTTTCATCGCAAGCAGCGTGACGGGATTGCGGCACCGGATATCGTGCTCGGCATTTGTGCGGCATCGGTCGCTATTTACCTGATCACGATCTATGGCACCTTGATGCGCAACTCGACGGGTACGCCTTTTGCGCCTATCGGCATCTCGTTGGCTGCAGTTTCGGGGGTCGCGCTCATTCTTGAACTCACGCGCCGTGTCGCGGGGCTGGCGCTGGTCATCATTTCTGTTGTTTTCCTCACATACGTTTTCACAGGGCAGCATTTGCCCGGCTTCCTGAACTCTCCAGTGATTTCCTGGGAGCGGTTCTTTAGCCAAGTGTACACGGATGCAGGCATTCTGGGGCCGACAACGGCAGTGTCCTCTACCTACATTATCTTGTTCATCATTTTTGCGGCGTTTCTTTCGGCGTCCAAAGTCGGCGATTATTTCATCAACTTCGCCTTCGCTGCTGCAGGGCGGTCGCGCGGCGGTCCGGCCAAGGTTTCGATTTTCGCCAGTGGTTTGATGGGTATGATCAATGGTACTTCGGCGGGTAACGTCGTTGCGACCGGATCTCTTACCATCCCGTTGATGAAACGGGTCGGATATAAGCCAACCACAGCAGGGGCTGTCGAGGCCGCAGCATCTACCGGTGGTCAGATCATGCCGCCCATCATGGGCGCCGGTGCGTTCATCATGGCCGAAGTTACGGGTATTCCCTACACAGAGATCGCGCTGGCCGCAGTCATTCCGGCCATTCTGTACTTCGTTTCGATCTACTTCATGGTAGACTTCGAAGCGGCAAAGCTGGGCATGCGCGGAATGCGTGCGGACGAGCTGCCAAAGTTGCGCAAGTTGCTTCGTCAGGTCTATTTGTTCTTCCCTATCATCATCCTGATCGCGGCATTGTTCATGGGCTATTCGGTCATTCGGGCCGGTACGCTTGCGACGATTTCAGCCGCTGCGGTATCCTGGCTTACGCCTTATCGGATGGGTTTTCGCGCGGTTGGCAAGGCCTTTGAGCTTGCTGGTGCAATGGCGATCCAGATCATCGTTGTCTGCGCCTGTGCGGGTATTATCGTGGGTGTCATCGCACTTACGGGTGTTGGCGCGCGCTTCTCTTCTTTGCTGCTCGGTATCGCAGGCGCGTCTGAACTTGCCGCGCTGTTCTTTGCCATGATGATTGCGATCCTGCTGGGTATGGGAATGCCAACAACAGCAGCCTATGCCGTCGCCGCGAGCGTTGTGGCACCCGGTTTGACCAACCTTGGCATCCCACCGCTGACAGCGCACTTCTTCGTGTTCTACTTTGCGGTTGTGAGTTCGATCACGCCGCCAGTCGCCTTGGCGAGTTACGCGGCTTCCGGTATTTCGGGGGCCAACCCGATGGCGACATCGGTTGCTTCGTTCAAGATCGGGATCGCAGCCTTTGTTGTGCCCTTCATGTTCTTCTATAATTCCGCGTTGCTTATGGACGGCACATGGCCTGAGATTATCCGTGCGGGCGCGACTGCGGTTGTGGGGGTATTCCTTTTGTCCTCGGCTGTTCAAGGATGGTTCATGGGCGGGCTTACGGTTTGGTGGCTGCGCATTGCCATCGGTATTCTTGCGCTGTTTATGATTGAAGGCGGGCTGCTCACGGATCTGATTGGCGTTGGTGGTGCGGTTGGTGTCTGGGCAATCCAGAAATTCATCCGCCCGGACCCCAACGCCCCTTTTGATGTCCGCGGCGCTGACTGAGGAAGGTCTTACAACGCGCGTTTCCAACTCCGTACCCGTGGGCCTTTTGGAATGTCTGGGGTTCGGAGTTGGAGGCGTAGATAGATGCAATAATCTGACATGGCGCTTCCAGGTGAACTCCACCCATAAGAGCCTCGGGTAAAAGCTGCGCTTTCACTTCGGATTTCGCCGCCAGACAGCAGCCAGCATTGGTAGTAAAGCAATGTCTGTCGGTGATGCGAGCCTGCCTTAACCAGTCGCTGGCGTCTCTAGAAAACAGGCTCAATGCGACTGCCGGATATGACCGGTGTTCACATACATCTGCTTCGAACTGCCGGTTCGGAGCTTTCCTACCCGACCGTCTTGCGCGGCGCTTGTCGCCAAACCGAGCCGCAATGCCGGTCGCTCTGTGGCCTTGCCTACCATATATCCATTCACGACATCCTGTGCCATCAAGACTGACGCCGACTGCATGAGCTTGCACCATCGCTTCGATGTCCGGTTGTGCGACCCACTTGCCCATGGATACTTCATGATCATCAATGCTGTGGCTTCGTCACTCAAAGGTATTTGGTCGGGATGGCGGTGGTGAATTTCAATTCTTCCATCGAAATCATTGAGTTGACCTGATTGAAGTCAAGTCTCTCAATCATTTTTTTGTATACCCTATCGTAAGCCGCCATGTCCGAGACGATCACTTTCAGGATATAATCAACCGTCCCGGTAAGTCGGTATGCCTCTACGATTTCGGGGATTTCGTCGATCAGATCACAAAACTTCTGTAGCCAGTTGATCTCGTGTCGGGAGGTTGTCACGCCAATGAATATGGTCATGGGCACATTGGCGCGCGCCTGATCCACGAGAACAACGCGCTTTTTGATCAGACCCGCTTCTTCCATCCGCTTGATGCGCCGCCAGCAGGGGGTAACGGACAGGCCGACAGCTTCCGAGATTACATTTACAGACGTGTCGGAATCATGCTGGAGAAGGTCCAGTATTTTCTGGTCAATTTCATCGAACGTGAGTGTCTCAATCGGTTTTATGCCGGTTTTACGTCTTCCTGTGGTCATACGGGCACAAACTCCAGAATGACGCCGGATGTGTCTCGGGGCGCGACAGCAAGGCCGAGGGCGGTTTCAGTCGGTGTAATTCCCGCTTCTTCCAAGCAGCGGCGCGTGGCATTCAAATCGGAGATTTTGACTTGCAGGCCTGAAAAAACACTGGTCGGGGATTGGGACTGGTCCATGCCGGGATAGCGGGCCTCAAGTGCCGCTTGGGTCAGCAGCACCAGCGGGGCGGAGTTTTCACCGGTTTCGACAGTGTATGCGTCAGAAGAACTGACCACAGTCCCGTCGGCCCAGAGTCGCGCAAACTGATGGGCGTGCTCTTCGGGCGCCACCGACACCGCCAGAATCGCATGCAATCCGCATGCTGTATTCGGATGTGACAGCAGTTCGGCTAACCAAACAGTCTCCGGCGTCTTGTGCTGACACATAAACACCGACCCCATCGGGACTTCTTCTGCGTCGAACACCACCGTCGAGAAGGCCGCCAAAGCATCGCCGCCGGAGGGCAGGGGCACCGGCCGCTCGAAACTACCAAGGCCATGCGTTCCAATTCCCAGATCGGTGAGAGATTTTGCAGCATCCTCGGCGCTGTCGATCCGGCAGGCAATAGCGTGAAGACCTTGCCCCGCCTCGGCCAGAGACTTGCGCCGCGCCTCGTTGAGCGGCGTCGCCCGTAACAGGCCGAGCAGCTCGAAATAATCGTCCGGAAACATGATCGTATAATTCGCGGATCCTTTTGCTTCTGAATGCAGCCCGCGTGGAGACAGGGTAAACCCGAGCGCCTGATACTGCGCCGCAGCTTTATCCAGATCGTCTACAAGTACAAAACAGTGGTCAACGCCTCGGACTGGATGGGACATGGGTATCTTTCTCCTTATGGGTGGTTGGTTGGATATTCTGGCCGATCATTTTCGCACCGGGGCCAGTACAATTTCATGCACGGCCACAGAGGGGTTCATGTTCGCGACATATAGCGCAGTTTGTGCCATATCCTCGGGCTGGATCATGTTGGCGAGTGTCGAGACATCAAAACCCGGCCGCTTGGTTAATAATGGGGTCGCAACCTCCGCAGGGCAGAGGGCGGTCGAGCGGATGCCATTCTTGCCCTCCTCTGCGTTAAGGCTGGCCGAAATATCGGACAACGCATGTTTTGATGCGCCATACACCGCGCCGCTGCCGGGAGAGTGGAACCTTCCTGCCCAGCTTGAGGTGTGGATCATGATGCCGTCCCGCTGGCTGCGCATGACCGGTAGGCAGGCGGCAATCACGTTCAATGCGCCGGTGATGTTGACGTGCAAGAGGTGGTCCCAGCTCTCCCAGTCCAGATCGGCCCAGCTGCGGCGCGGAATATTCAGGCCCGCATTGTTGCACAGGATATGAATACCGTTACCCCATGCGGCGACTTCGGCTGCTGCCGCGGCCATGCCTTCGCGGTCCGTGACATCCCCCGCAACGATAAGTGTCTCCGCGCTCTCGGGAAGCTCACCAACCAGTTGTTCCAGTGCATCCACCCCGCGTGCGGTCAGCGCAACCTTGTAGCCCGCTGACGAAAATGCCTTTACCAACGCGGCGCCAATCCCTGAGCTCGCGCCGGTGATCCAAACTGTTGCACTCATGGGTTTCTCCAAAAAACAATCTCATGATGAAATTTTGAACTACCAATGGTGCTATGTATAGTATCAAAAACTTATTTAGTGAGCTAAATTGAAAAAAACATTGACGTACCATTTTGTGAGGCACACAAATTACTCACATTATAAAAAACGTAATCCATCGCGACAGGGGAACTAACTATGAGACAAAAACTGATTGGCGCAGGCATTGCATGTCTGGCAGCAACAACCGCCCTCGTGCCTTTGGCGGCGTCGGCGCAAGAGGTGAAGATGGGGGGCACGGCGGTCATCCACATGATTTCCGAGCAGCGCATACTGAACCCCGCACTGCGGGCCTCCACGGGGGTCTATAACATCAGCGGCAAGATCGTAGAGCCATTGATTGACAAGAGCTATGACGGCTATGTCCCCGTTCTTGCAACGGAGTGGTCTGGATCGGATGATGGCCTGACGGTCACGGTGAAGCTGCGCGAGAACGTGTCATGGCATGACGGCGAACCCTTCACCTGCGACGACGTTGCCTTCACCGCAATTGAGATGTGGAAGAAGTTGCTGAACTATTCTTCCGCGCTTCAAGCGAATCTGGAGACCGTAGACTGCCCTGATCCACATACGGCCGTCTTCAACTATTCCAAGCCGATGCCGCTGGAATTGTTTGTTGCGGCGATGCCGGACCTTGGTCACCCGATGCCCAAACACCTCTACGAGGGTACGGATATTCTGGCTAACGAATACAATACCGCGCCTGTGGGCACCGGTCCGTTCAAGTTTGTCGAATACGAGCGTGGCCAATATGTGATGGCGGAGAAGAACGAGGACTACTGGCGCGAAGGGTATCCGTACCTCGACCGTATCGTATGGCGTTTCATCAAGGATAAATCCGCTGCCGCTGCCGCGCTGGAGGCGGGCGAGGTTCACGAATCCGGTTTCATCGGGGTATCGATGGCTGACGTTGTGCGGCTTTCCGAGGATGACCGCTTTGACGTGGGCACCACAGGCTACGAAAACAACGTGGCGCATTCCACGGTCGAGTTTAACCACCGCAATCCTATCCTCGCGGATCTGAAGGTCCGGCAGGCGATGTACCACGGGCTTGATATTGATTACGCGATCAATACGATCATGCGTGGTTTTGCCGCTCCGGGCCGTGGGCCTGTGCCGGCAGCCGGTGGCGAAAACTACACCGATGATGTCACAACCTACGCTTATGATATCGAATTGGCTAAGACGATGCTCGACGAAGCCGGTTATCCTGTCAAAGACGACGGTTTTCGGTTCAAGTTGCGCCATCGCCCGGCGCCTTGGGGTGAATACACTCAGCTCTGGGGCGAGTATTATGCCCAAGCCATGCGCGAGATCGGCATTGATGTCGAAATCCTGGCCAATGACGCGCCCGGCTTCCTGAACGGTGTGTACCGCGATCACGACTTCGACACTGCGAACGGTTGGCACCAGTTCCGTTCCGACCCTGCTGTATCGACCATGGTCTGGCTGCGCTCCGGTCAGCCTGCGGGCACGCCATGGTCGAACCAGTTCGGCTGGCAAAGTGATGAAATGGACGCGATGATCGACGAAGCAGCGTCCGAACTCGATCCCGCCAAGCGTGCTGAGATGTACCATGCCATCCAGCGCACGGCGATGGACGAGATCCCCGTCATCTTTGCGATCGAGCATCCCTTCATCTCGGTGACCTCGAAAAAGTTGATGAACCACCACAACACACCGCGCTGGAACTCCTCCAGCTGGTATGACCTCTGGCTCGACGAGTAAGCCGGAGCGGGCAGGCCGGATATGGCCTGCCCACCCTTTTGTCTCTGACTAACTCCCCCCCCCAAATACATCCCGAAGGCAGCCGTAGATGAAACTGAAAATCCCCCCCATGGTGATCTATGCCTTGAGGCGTCTGTTACAGGCGATACCGGTTATTATCCTGATCATGGTCGGCACCTTCCTTTTGCTGAAGCTGGCCCCCGGCGATACGGTCGATGCGCTTGTCGGTGACATGGGGGGGGCGGATGCCGCCTTTATCGCGCGATTGCGGGCGGAGTACGGGTTGGACCAGCCGGTCTGGGTCCAGCTTTGGCGCTATATGACTAAACTGGCGACATTCGATCTGGGGCAATCCTTTGTGTACGAGCAGCCGGTCACCACGGTTTTGCTGGACCGTCTGGGCACCACATTGCTTCTGATGGCGACCTCACTCAGCCTTGCATTTTCGGTTGGTATCGTTCTGGGCGCCATTGCCGCGCGGCGTGCCTATTCCCTGACGGACAACCTGATTTCCACGCTCGGGCTGATCTTCTATGCCACGCCCAGCTTTTTCCTGTCGTTGATGATGATGCTGCTGTTCTCGGTCAAGCTCGGCTGGTTGCCGGTGGGCGGGATCAAGACGATTGCCGGTTTCTACACCGGCTGGGATCATGTGGTGGACGTTGCCCGCCATCTGGTCATGCCAACGGCGGCGCTTTCATTGATCTACCTTTCGTTCTACCTGAGGCTGATGCGGTCATCGGTGCTGCAGGTGGCGGATCAGGATTTTGTCCGCACGGCCCGTGCAAAGGGCGCAGGCGAGACTCGGCTGATGGTGCATCACATCATGCGCAATGCACTGCTGCCTGCGGTGACCCTGTTTGGCTTGCAGTTCTCCACGCTGCTGGGCGGCTCGGTGGTGGTCGAGACCATCTTTACCCTCCCCGGACTGGGGCAACTGGCCTACCAGTCCGTCATCCAGCGCGACATGAATACTTTGATGGGCATAATCTTTCTTTGCTCGATCATCGTGATCCTCGTGAATTTTCTCACAGACCTGCTTTACGCACGTCTCGACAGCCGGATTGAACTCGCATGACCACTCTTGATACCGATTTGCGCCCGGCAGAGCCGTCCCGCTCTGTCATGTTCTGGCGGCGCTACCGCCGCAATCGCGCCGCACTACTGGGCCTTGGATTGTTTGCCATCGTCGTTCTGATGGCACTGACTGCGGGCTTGGTCGATCCGGGCGATCCGCTGCGCCGCGCAGGGGTGCCGCTGACAGCACCCTTCATGGACGCGGCAAACCCGCTGGGGACGGATCAGTTGGGCCGCAGTATCCTGTCGCAATTGTTTTACGGCGCACGCATCTCGTTGCTGGTTGGCGTAGCCGCGACGCTTATCTCTATTCTGATCGGTGTTGTGATCGGCGCGCTGGCCGGATACTTCGGCGGCTGGATTGATGACCTGTTGATGCGCATCACCGAGGCCTTCCAGACGATCCCGAACTTTGTTCTGCTGCTGACGCTGGTGGCCATTCTGGGCTCAAAGATCGAGTGGATCACGCTGGCCATCGGCATCGTCAGCTGGACCGCGCCTGCGCGGATGGTGCGGGCTGAATTCATGTCCTTGCGCAATCGCGAGTTTGTAGACGCTGCCCGCAATCTGGGCGTCTCGAACACGTCGCTGATCTTCCGTGAAATCCTGCCAAACGCACTGCCGCCCATCATCGTCTATGCCTCTGTCATCATGGCGCTGGCGATCTTGCTGGAAAGCGCGCTGGCCTTTCTGGGGTTGGGGGACCCGAACTATGCCAGCTGGGGCAACATGATCGGGCAGGGGCGGGCCGTGTTGCGCACTGCGTGGTACTGCTCGGCCATTCCCGGTATCGCGATCGTTCTGACGGTCCTTTCCTTCTCGCTGTTGGGCGAAGGCCTGAACGACGCAATGAACCCGAGGCAAAAGCAATGATGACCGAGAACTCCCCGATACTCGAGATCAAGGACCTTCGGATTTCACTGCCCAAAGGGTCGGACCGGCCCTTTGCGCTGGATGGTCTGAACCTCAAGGTCCGGCCCGGTGAAATCGTCTGTATGGTCGGTGAATCCGGCTCGGGTAAATCGCTGTCGGCCGGTGCCATCATGCGCCTGCTGCCGGAGCCGCATGTCAGCGTCGCAGGTGGGAGTATTGTGTTCGAGGGTGAGGACATCCTTGCCAAATCCGAGCGCGAGATGCGCGATGTGCGGGGCAACCGCATTTCGATGATTTTCCAGGAGCCGATGACTGCGCTGAACCCGCAAAAGACGGTCGGGTGGCAGTTGGACGAGGTGCTGCGCCTGCACATGGATGCGACCCGCAAGGAGCGTTACAAACACGCCATAGAGATGCTCGAGCGGGTGCATATTCCCGATCCGGCGTCGGCCTATAACGCCTATCCTCACCAGATTTCCGGTGGACAGCGCCAGCGCGTGATGATCGCCATGGCGCTGTCCCTGTCCCCGCGTCTGGTCATCGCGGACGAGCCTACGACCGCGCTGGATGTGACGACGCAATTGCAGATCCTGAAACTGATCCGCGAGTTGCAAGAGAAAGACGGCGCAGGCGTTCTGTTCATTACCCATGATTTCGGAGTCGTGGCCGAGATTGCCGATCACGTGATCGTCCTGCGTCAGGGCGAGGTGGTCGAGCAGGGATCGGCCGATCAGGTGCTCAACCATCCGCAACACCCTTATACTCAAGCGCTGATTGCCTCTGTGCCTGACTTGCTGCCGCCACCGCCCAAGCCGGTGAACGGTCTGCCGATCGTGCTCAAAGGGACCGGCCTGCGCAAGACATTCGCGGCGCGCGGCGGGCTGCTCAGTGGCAAGCGTAAGGCCGTGGTTGCCGTAAAGAACCTCAGCTTCGAGCTGCATCAGGGAGAGACGTTGGGCGTTGTAGGTGAATCCGGTTCTGGCAAAACGACTGTGTCGCGGCTGGTGACCCGTCTGCTGGAGGCGGACGCAGGTGCGGTCGATGTGGACGGCAAAGACCTGCTGGCCTGTACACCGCGTGAATTGCGCGGCATGCGCAAGCATATCCAGATGGTGTTTCAGGACCCGATGGCCTCGCTCAACCCGCGCAAGAGGGTGGTCGACATTATCGCCCAAGGCCCGATTGTCCACGGCGAAGACCCCGATCAGGCCCGTGAGCGCGCGCGCAAACTGCTGGAGCTGGTCGAGCTGTCGCCCGCCGCCGCGAACCGCTTTCCGCATGAATTCTCGGGTGGCCAACGCCAGCGCATCGGCATCGCCCGCGCCCTGGCGATGGAGCCCAAGGTGATCGTCGCAGACGAGCCTGTCTCGGCGCTCGACGTGAGTGTTCAGGCGCAGGTGCTCAAACTGCTGGCCGATCTGCGCGACCGGATGAACCTGTCGCTGTTGTTTGTCACGCATGACCTGCGTGTGGCCGCGCAGCTGTGCGACCGCATCATCGTCATGCAAAAAGGCGAGATCGTCGAGAGCGGTGCCACTGGCGAAGTCTTTGCCAACCCGCAACACCCCTATACGCAAAATTTGCTGTCATCGATACCGGGCCGGTCCTGGACACCGCCGGTGCGGAATATCGACGCGGCTTGAGGAAACACAATGTCACTCCAGTTCGACACCATCCGCGAGGCCATCATTGGTGAAGGCGCTACCATGCCCGGGCCGTTCGGGCCGCGCGCCATTCTATACGCCGATTACGTCGCCTCGGGCCGGTCTATCGGATTTATCGAAGACGCGATCCGCACCCATGTCCTGCCGTTTTACGGAAATACCCATACCGAGACATCCTTTACCGGTCGCAGGTCCACACAACTGCGCGAACTTGCGCGGGAGACAGTGCGCAAGGCGTTGCACGCCGATGACGGGCACGCAGTGCTGTTTACTGGCTCCGGTGCCACGGGGGCTGCGGATAAACTGGTGCGGGCGCTGTCGCTCCAAAATCTTGACAGCGGCGCGGTGGTTTTTGTCGGCCCTTACGAGCATCACTCCAATGATCTGATCTGGCGCGAGAGTGGCGCACAAGTGGTCCGCATACCGCTTACTGCACAAGGCGGCATCTGTCTGGAGACACTGGAGGCAGAACTGGTCAATCACTCGGACGCTCCCCTCAAGATCGGCGCGTTTTCGGCAGCGTCCAATGTGACCGGAGTGCGCACCGACCTGCGCGCAATCGCGCGGCTGATGCACGCGCACGGTGGCTGGTGCGTGGCTGATTTTGCCGCGGCGGCCCCTTATATTCCCGTCCGGCTGGCCGCCAGTGCGCCAGACGCCGACGACCGTATTGATGCGGCGTTCCTGTCACCGCATAAGTATCCCGGTGGGCCGGGGGCATCCGGTATTCTGGTCGCTGATCGGCGCATGTTGCAAAACGCCCGGCCCACCGTCACCGGCGGCGGCACCGTGTCCTATGTAACGGCAAGCGGGCACAACTACGTTACCAACCCCGAGCGTCGCGAGGAGGCCGGAACGCCATCCATCGTCGAGAACATACGCGCAGGTATGGTGCTGCAACTGAAGGTCGACATGGACGAGTTGGTGGTCGAACACCGCGAGCAGGCCATGACGAACAGATTAGCGGCTGCTTTGCGTTCTATCCCGGAGATAGAACTCTTGGGTCCTGTGGATGCTGACCGTATTGGTGTGTTTTCTTTCAACATCCGGGTGCAGGGCAAGCTGCTGCATCACAACTACGTCGTGGCACTGCTCAATGACCTGTTCGGAATTCAGGCGCGCGGGGGCTGTTCGTGCGCGGGTCCCTACGGGCATACGCTGTTGCAGATCGACGATGCGACAACTGAATGTCACGCCCGCTCGGTTGCATTGGGCTATTCGGCCTTCCGCCCGGGTTGGGCACGGCTGGGCGTCAACTGGTTCTTCCGGGAGGGAGATGTGGACAAGATTGCTGCGGCACTAGCCTTCATCGCCGAGCGCGGTCTTGATCTGCTGACCTATTACCGGCTTGATCTGTGCGGTGGGGTTTGGCGCGCGGAGCGGCCCGTGGATGACAGCGGGCCTGTGTCCCTGTCCGATCTGTGGAACCTCACGCCAAACGATACTGCCGCTGCACCGTCATTCGACACAGCCATGTCCAAGGCGCATGCGCTGGCGGATGCCGCGTCTGACCAGCCGTGTCCGGCACAGGTCACCATGGCCCCCGAGGAAGAAGCACTGCGCTGGTTCTGGATGCCGCGCGAAGCTGTTACATCTGTACGCCCCATCATGGAGAAATCAGCATGAGCGCAGTCACATTCCCGCCGTCTCTCTGGGCGGATACCGCTCCTGCGCGCGCCCTTGCGCCCGCGTTCACAGGAGTGGCCGAGACGGACGTCGCCGTGATTGGCGCAGGGTTCACCGGACTGTCCGCGGCAATCGAGATTGCGCGGGGCCGCGGAGATGTCACCGTGCTGGAAGGCAAGGCCGTCGGATGGGGCGCATCGGGGCGCAACAACGGGCAGGTGATCCCGATCCTCACCTCGGCAGAGCCGGACATGTGGGTCAAGCGCTATGGCGCTGCGGGCGAGCGGATGGTGCAGCTCATCGGGAACTCCGGCAATATCCTGTTCGATCTGGTGCGCGAATTCGACATGCAGGCCGAGGCGGAGCAGTCGGGCTGGTTCCAGCCGGCGCACAGCCCCGGTCGGGTGGTTCTGTCACGCAAAAGGGTGGAGGCGTGGCAGAGGTTCGGCTTTCCGGCCGAGCTGAAGTCGGCAGAGGAAAGCCGTGACATGCTGGGCACGGACTTCTGGTATGGCGGCATGTACAATCCCACCGGCGGCCACATCAACCCGCTGGCACTGGCGCGCGGCATGGCAAAAGCCGCCGAGGGGTTGGGTGCCACCATTCATGAGACATCACCGGTCACCAGCTATGCCCGCGAGGGCGCGCATTGGGTCATCCGCACAGCTTCCGGCACGCTCAAAGCCCGCGCCTTGATCCTTGCCACCAATGCCTACACGGGCGAGTTGACGGCTGGTTTGGCCCCACGACTGGCGAAATCCATAATTCCTGTGTTGAGCTGGCAAATGTCGACCCAGCCCTTGGGCGACAACCTGCGCAAAGGTATTCTACCGGGCCGTCAGGCTATCTCCGATACCCGTGGTGACCTGCGGTTCTTCCGCTATGACGCGCGGAACCGGTTGATCACAGGCGGCGCTGTGATGGGCAATTTCAACGTGGCCGACCGCGTTCGTGCCAAGGCTGCACGCAGTCTGGCCGAAGCCTTCCCTGACCTTGGAACGCCCGAGATGACCCATGTCTGGTCCGGCTACATCGGCATGAACTGGGACCGCTTTCCGCGTGTCCACCGTCTGGGACAGGACGGCTGGGCATGGATCGGCTGTAACGGGCGCGGCGTGGCCTTGGGGACTGCACTCGGCCGCGAGCTTGCCCGTGCCGCGACGGGGGTGAGCGAGGCCGAGCTGGCCTTGCCCGTTACCGAGCCCAAACCTTTTCCAGCGCACAACATCGTGCGTCGCGTAGCCCCCGCCTATCTGGCATGGCTGAAGCGCAAAGACCTGACAGAGCCCAGAACATGAGGAGCATCCGCACATGACAAGCGATACAACAACCACACCCGGCATGGACATCAACGACATTCCAATTCTGCTGCGCCGCAAGATCGAGGCGATGATCCTCAAGCACGTGCTGGATGTGATCACCGACCGCCATGACCGTACCGAGGCCGAAGCCATCATTGGCGAGACATGCTCGCGCTCGGCCATCGAGCAGGGCAAGCAGTTGGCCGAAGCGTTGGGGCGGACACCCGATCTGACCGATTTCGCGGCAATCCAGCCGAACTGGACCCGCGAGGACGCCCTGCAAATCGAAACGCTGGAAGCGACGGAAGAAAAGCTGGATTTCAACGTCACCCGCTGCCGCTATTCGGAGGCGTACAAGGAGATGGGCTTGGGCGATATCGGGCATCTGTTGTCGTGTAACCGCGATGGCGACTTCTGCATCGGCTATAACCCGCAGATGGAACTGACCCGCACCCAAACCATCATGCAAGGTGCCAGCCATTGCGACTTCCGCTACCGCATGAAGAAAGAGGAGGCCTGAGCGATGGCCATCGAAAACTGGGTTGCGCAGCACGTTGAAAGCCTGACGGCGTTCCGTCGCGATCTGCACCAGAACCCCGAGTTGTTGTATGATCTGCCCCGCACTGCGGCGACCGTGGCCAATGCATTGCGCGCGGCAGGTGTGGACGAAGTGGTCGAAGGGATCGGACAAACCGGTGTTGTCGGTGTGATCCACGGCCAGACCAACACCTCGGGTCGCACGATCGGGTTGCGGTCCGATATGGATGCGCTGCCAATTGTCGAGGCTACCGGCAAGCCGTGGGCGTCCAAGGTTGAGGGTAAAATGCATGCCTGCGGCCATGACGGACATACGGCGATGCTGCTGGGTGCTGCGCGCCATCTGGCCGAAAGCCGTGCGTTTGACGGCACCGTGATCGTGATTTTCCAACCCGCGGAGGAAGGCGGGGCAGGGGCGAAGGCGATGATCGACGACGGCCTTTTTACGCGCTGGCCCTGTGATGAAGTCTACGGGATGCACAACCGCCCCAATCTGCCTTTGGGACAGTTCACCATCGCACCGGGGCCGATCATGGGGTCGGTGGACGAAATCAGGATCACGATCGAAGGGCGCGGGGGACACGCCGCGCGGCCGGATGCGACCATTGACAGCTTTCCAATCGCCGCTGCCCTTATCCAGTCGATCCAGACAATTGTCTCGCGCACGGTCGATCCGATGGACAATGCGGTGGTGTCGCTCTGTACGATCCATGCAGGCAATGCCTTTAACGTCATCCCGCAAACGATTGAAATGACAGGCACCGTGCGCACGCTGCGCGAGGAGGTCCGGGAGCATATCGAGGCGCAACTGGCATCGCTGGTGCCCAGTATCGCTGCAGGCTTTGGTGCGACCGCCACGCTGGAGTACATCCGCATGTATCCCGTCACTGTAAACCACGCGCATGAGACCGATCTCGCCGCAGCCGCAGCGATCGAAGTGGCGGGGGAGGCGAATGTCGCTCTGGACATGCCTCCGGTGCTCGGCGGTGAGGATTTTTCCTTCATGCTTAACGAGGTGCCCGGCGCGATGATCAACATCGGCAACGGCCCATCCGCAGGCCTTCATCACCCTGAATACGATTTCAATGATGATGTGATCGCCTGGGGCTGCTCCTATTGGACGACATTGGTCCGCCAGAGGCTACCGGCGGGATAATGCGCCGGATCAAACGTCCCTCAGGGAGACTTGATCTGCGCCATCCAGTCTAAACCGGCTTCTGTGCCAGCTCTGGGTCGATACTCTGCGCCGATATGGCCCTGATATCCAAGCGACGAAATCTGTCCCAGTAGCCATGTATAATCGACCTCGCCCCGGTCCGGCTCGCCCCGGTCCGGGACCGCCGCGATCTGGATATGACCGATTTTCGGCATCAGGTGTTCCAGAGACCGCGTCAGGTCACCCTGCATGATCTGCATGTGGTAGCAGTCGAACATGATTTTCAGCTCGGGGCGCCCCAGATCATCCACGATCCGCTCCGCATGGGCGGTGGTGGACAGATGGTAACCTGCCACATCACGGGTGTTGATCGGCTCGATCAAGACACCGATGCCGTGGGCCGCCGCCAGATCGCAGGCATGGATCAGGTTGGCACGAAAACACGCCTCTGCGGCAGGTCCACCATCGGTGCGGCCCGCCATCACATGCACGGCTTCGACGCCTGCTGCGGCGGCATAGTCCACCGCGCGCGCAATCTCGTGGCGTGCCTCGTTCACACGGTCAGGCAGGGCTGCAAGCCCGAAATCACCTGCGGCGCGGTCACCCGGCCAGGTATTCAGCCCCAACATGCGAAGGCCGGTTCGGGTCAAAGCGGCTTTCATGTCAGCCGGTGGAGTGTCATAGGGGAAGTGGCATTCAACTGCGTCAAATCCTGCCGTCTTCGCCGCGTGAATGGCATCGGGCAACGCCAGCTCGGTGAACAAAAAGCCCAGATTTGCAGAAAATTTCATCATGCATCCCACTCGATATCGAATTTCGTCACCAGTGCGCGCACCTGATCATCCGTCAGCGCGCGCGCGTTCATGCCGCGCAGAATCATCGCCAACCGTGCTGTATCTTCCAGCTCTTCCACCGCGTTGCAGGCAGCCTCGACGTCCTTGCCCGCAACAACCGGACCGTGATTGGCCAGCATCACCGCGCTGCGCTTACCGGCAAGGCCACGAACAGCTTCGCCCATGGCAGGATCGCCGGGCAGGAAGAAAGGCAGCAACTTGACGCGCCCGAGCTTCATGATGCCGTAGGGGGTGAGGGGAGGCAGGAAATTATCAGGGTCTGTATCGGGCAACATGGACAGGGCGACCGAGTGGCAGCTGTGCAGATGGACAACTGCACCCGCCGTGCTGCGCGTGTCATAGAACGCCTGATGCAGTGGCATTTCCTTGGTGGGCGCATCGCCACCGATCAGCCTGCCGTCTGCGTCGAAATGCGACAGCGTTCCGGGGTCAAGACGCCCGAAACTGGTGCCCGTAGGCGACACCAGCAATCCGCCATCCTCCGTGCGCGCCGAGATATTGCCCGTACTCCCGCCTGTCAGGCCACGGTCGAACATCGACTTGGCCAGCAGGCAGATCTGTTCGCGCAGCAGGGTATCGCGCATCAATCCTGTCCCAGCTGTCTGGCGGCTTTTTCGAAGTAATCCATGCTGCCGAAGTTGCCGGATTTCAGGGCGATCACCAGCGTGTCGCTGGCCCGCAACGCAGGCACGCCGGGGTCGATCTCGGGTCCGATCTCTAGGCTGCGGATATCGAGCGCTTCGACCACAGCACCCGAAGTCTCGCCGCCTGCGGTGAGGATACGGGTCACACCGCGCTGAACGAGGGCCTTGGCGATTTCGCCAAAAAAGGTCTCAAGCGCGTGGGCGG
>Ga0163215_100469_pt1 | contig 67920 bp, 54 predicted proteins | sample SynspAceP_FD_185934 | JGI IMG/M metagenome (GOLD analysis project Ga0163215, IMG submission 185934) | Saline lake microbial communities from Ace Lake in Antarctica - Synechococcus sp. Ace-P (Hybrid Assembly) | ecosystem: Environmental > Aquatic > Non-marine Saline and Alkaline > Saline | place... | reverse complement strand
GTGCGTTTCACGCAAAGCTCAGGGGTGTTAGATCGTACTAACGATTATGAAATTTATTATGCTCAACTTGGACAACAAGGTTTGCTGTTTGATAAGAGTCCTGCGACGCGAATTCAATCTGATACTACCTTATCAGATTTAAAATTAGTTGATTTAGATAACGACGGACGTCAAGAAATTATGGTTTCATCCTTTGAGTTGGGGGTGTCGCAAATTATAAGTGCCTTGTTATCCAGCAGTATTGAGCAAGATGTATTTATCTATAAAATGGACGAAAATCAGCGTTATCCGAGCAAACCCACCGTCAGTCAAGAGGTTGAAATTACTTTTAGTTTATCTTCCGGACGCAGTGGTCAACCCATGGTGAAACTGCAGGACATTAACGGTGATGGTTTTAAAGACATTATTTTTTCTGAAGAAGATGAGCAAATAAAAGTGATTACTGCCGTACAAGACGGAAACAAATTATTTAATCGCCGAGCAGAGAAGTTCGAAGTAAAAGTACCCAAAAACGCCACACTTATTACTCACAGTGATGTCAATCAAGATAACAAGATGGACTTGATCTTACATTATAGTCGAGCTGATTCTGCTGAACTGCTAAATAAAGTCATAGTGCTGATCGCTAATTAGGTAAAACTATGTGAAAATTTGCAAATACCTAGGCTAGTGGATACGCAATTTGACATTGCGCGGCCATAACGGTTTAAGGCAAACTCTGCATTAATTTGTACAGCGTAGTTAGTTGACTTTATAAGGACTCCATGAAGACCCCCAAACGAATCCAGCCTCTTGTTGATGATGGCTTGGTAGACGAAGTGTTATATCAATTGATGAGCGGCAAAGAAGCCACTGTTTATGCAGTTCGCTGTGGAGAGCAGGTTCGTTGTGCCAAGGTCTATAAAGAGGCCATGCAACGCAGTTTCAAAAAAGCAGCGCAATATCAAGAAGGTCGTAAAGTCCGCAATACTCGCCGTGCCAGAGCCATGGAAAAAGGTTCCAAATTTGGTCGTAAACAGCAAGAAGATGCTTGGCAAAATACCGAAGTAGATGCTTTATTTAAACTCGCCAAGGCTGGAGTGCGTGTGCCACAACCTTATGGTTGTTATGACGGTGTATTATTAATGGAGCTGGTTACCGACGAGAAAGGCGATGTCGCCCCACGCTTAAATGATGTCAGCATGACTGCTGAGCAAGCTGTTGAAGACCACACACAAATAATGCATTACGTTAAACAAATGCTGTGTATTGGTTTAGTGCATGGTGACCTGTCTGAATTTAATGTTTTAGTCGACGACTATGGCCCGGTGATCATCGATTTACCCCAAGTTGTGGATGCCGCAGCCAATAATAATGCGTTTAGTATGTTGTGCCGAGATGTGCGAAACATGAGTGAATATTACGGTCAATTTGCCCCTGAATTGCTCGATACCCATTACGCAGAAGAAATGTGGGCGCTGTTTGAAGCAGGTGAATTGACCACTGAAACTGAATTAACTGGCCATTTTGAATTCTCATCTGAAGCGACCGACGTTGACTCAGTATTAGAAGAGATTAAAGCCGCCTTTGCTGAAGAGCAAGAACGCTTGGAACGCATTAGCGACGCCAACGAGGATTAATGCTGGGGGCAGCGAGCTGCGAGTTTAAAAAGCTAAAGCATGCATAGCCAAGTTTGGGCAGAAGGGGATTTGCTTGTCGAGCAAGGCTTTCTGTGCAAGCGGCTTTTAAAATCATCACCTCAGCTTTAACCGCTTGGTCATGTTCTGCTGGTATACCTCACCGGTCTCAGTAATCGCCTTGATTGCTTGTCCTCAATATGCGCTATAAGCTTTATATGTGAAATCACGCCAAAAAATTGCACATGGGTACTGCGCTATCATTGATACCTCTGTTAGCACTAGCGAATAACTCGGAGGTAAGATGAATATTGAAGTGTTACACAAGCCAGAACAACAACTCATCGATTATCTGGATGAAAAAATTGCTGAGTTTAACTGGGCCCATTGGGAAGTAAATGAGCGAAGACCTTTGGCGGTGCAAATTAAAAATGCCAAGGGTGACGTTATTGCCGGTGCGGCGGGTCGTACTTTTGGTAACTGGTTGTTAATTAATACATTATGGGTTTCAGATGAGCTGCGTGGTCAAAATATAGGCAGTCAAATTTTACAAGCAATGGAGCTTGCGGCTAAGCAGAGAGGCTGTATAACCTGCCTTTTGGATACCCTGAATTTTCAGGCCATGCCTTTTTATGAAAAACATGGATATAAAACCCAATGGATTCAAAAAAATTACCCTAAAACGGGGTGTAAATACTTTATGCTCAAAACGCTTTAATATCGCTGAGACCTTATTCATAAGGTTAATATACTGTTTTGCGGCCTGTTTTCTCAAGATTCTGCGTCACTAAGTTGCTGTTTAGTATTGTTAGGGTTTCTCGGGCTATGATGGTCCGTAAACTCATTTTATTAGTATTTACCTTAACATTGGGTAATACAGTTTCTAAAAACGACCCACCTTAAGGTGTCACTGTGAAGGGTATTACGAGTAAAAACCCTCAACATCACCCTTACGATTTGGGTAAATTTTAATCACACAAGCACCAACAAAAAAGAAGGAAGCCTATGTTTTCAATCTCAGTTGAGCGTATTATCGATAAACCCATTGCTGAGGTTTTTCAAATATTAAGCCAACACGCTAATTATGCGCAGTTCAAGGGTGTCGATAAATCCAGTCTTATTAAAAAGGGTCATAGCGAAATTAATGGTCTTGGAGCAGTCAGAGAAATTCAAGCTGGTGGTGCGACTCTGCATGAAGAAATTGTGGCATTTGAGCGACCCTATTTACTTGGATACAAAATCATTTATTCAAAGCCACTCCCTTACCTGCATGAATTAGGTGAAGTTAAGCTAACTGAAGTTGAGGGCAAAACCCATGTGCATTGGCGGTCTCGAGGCCACATCAATATTCCGTTATTGGGTAAGTGGTATTTTGATAAGCAAATAGAAAAAGGCGGTCAACGTGCCTTCGGCAGTATTTTAAAATTTATTGATAATATGCCCGCTTAAGCTTCTAAGTATGGAAAAAAGACAGCCTCTCTATTGTTGCAAAGGGATCCGCCCGGTTTTTACCGCACCTTTTATAAGCTTTGGCTGTGGGGCAATAATAAATAAATCTCCATTTAGGCCGGTTAAGCTTTTGGGCACATGACATTGGCTGGCTATCTCAGCATTGGCGCGAAGATGTTTGGGTTCACCATGAGTCGGGATGGCAAGTTGCGGTTTTACCCACTCATACATAAGTTTTAATTCGTCTTGATAAGGATGCCCTGATGCGTGGATGGGTTTGCTGTGTTCCTCGGCCAAAACGGTGCGAATTTTACGCTGATGAAATTGCTCTATCATTCTATCGATGAGTTTTTCATTACCCGGAATAATAATGGAACTAAATATGATGAGATCGTCGGCCTCTAAGCTGAGATTACGGTAGTTATCTTGAGCCATTTGACTGAGGGCTGCCCGACTTTCCCCTTGGCTGCCGGTCGCGACCGCCAATACTTCGTGTTTCAACAAATAACCTGCGTGATAGGCGTCAATCACATTTAGCTCATCCGGCCAGTGCCCGGTTGCTTTGGCTGCTCCGACGGTATTTTGCAGTGAACGACCAAATAAGGCTAAATAACGACCGGTCTTTTGGGCTATTTTAGCCAAACTGATCATGCGCGCGATATTGCTACTAAAACAACCGACTACCACACGACCCGTCGCCTGCTCAACCAGCTCCTGTAAACCGGCAGAACATTCACTTTCAGAAATGGAGTGACCAGGTCGTAGGGCGTTGGTTGAGTCACACACCATGGCGTTAACATTTTGTTTGGCAAGCAGTTTAAAAGGGTGGGCATTGAATGGCTGATCGGTTATGGGCTTTTTGTCTATTTTCCAATCTGCGGTATGAAAGACACTCCCAGCTTCGGTGCGGATCATTAAGGCATGCGGCTCGGGAATAGAATGAGTGATGCCAAGCCATTCAACATTAAAGGGGCCAATATCGACTCTTTGGTTCGTTTCAACTTCAATAATTGGCATGCGCTGTGCCAAATTATCACGATTGAGTTTACGGCGTAAAATTTCTGCGGTGTACTTAGTGGTATAAACCGGACATTTAAAACGTTGCCATAAATAAGGCAATGCGCCAACATGATCTTCATGGGCATGGGTGATAACAATGCCGGCTAATTGTTGCTTGCGACTGCTAATAAAGCTGGGATCGGCCGATACCACATCAAATATATCTCGAGCTAATACTGACGAACCTTCTGCTTGCAAATACTCAGGGTGTAAGGGACTTTGAAACGTAATGCCACAATCAACCATTAACCAACTACCTGCGTGGCCATACAGGTTCATATTCATGCCAATTTCGCCGGTGCCGCCTAGGGGCAAAAACCATAGATCATTAAAAGTGGGATTGAGGCTAGTGATGGTATTTCCTAATTGCGTGAGTAAAAATGTTTTGTATTGACTGTTTACTTACTGAAGTAATAAAAAAGTTCAGTTTGTGTCGTTTTAATCCGGCCGCATGCTTTGGTGGGGGTGCTAAGGCTTTAAAAACAACGTGGCTTGGCGTTGGTCGATTTTAAAATCAAACTCTCGTAAAAAATTCATACCGAGTAAGCCGTTTACATTGTCCATATTGCGCATAGGTAAAACGATAACCGATATGTTGTATACAATAGCATGGTTTAATTTGAGTTCCGCGAATTGATACATAGGTGCGAGCACTTTGCCAGCCGCGGTATTAACGTTGAATCGGCCAATAAAATTAATCTTGAAACGGTTTGATAGGTTTTGAAAATAGGTGTTGGATACAGCAGTTATAGATGCACCTGTATCGATTAATAAGGCTACATTGTTACCACTAAGTTGCCCATGAACTACGTATTGGTCGCCCATTTGCTGTAATTGAATAGCGCTAGCGCTACTTGGCTCTTTGAAGGGAGAATCGGCTGATTCAGCATCGCTGCTTTTGTCTTTTGTTTGCGTCATTAATGTTAATTGGCGCAGGCGTATGGCACTGGGATCATCATAAGCTAAGGCTGCTAAGGTGTTTTCCATTAAGTTGATTTGCTGTTGTTGTGCATATGCCTCTGCTAAGGCCAAAATATAATCACGACTTTCAGGTTCGAGTTGCAATAAAGGCTCAACAAAAATAGCCAATGTATCCCAAGAATAGGCTTTTTGTAATTGTGTTATGGTTTGCGCCGACAAGGTATTAATTTGGGTTTCAATTAACTGTTCTTGTGTTGCATTCATGGGCAACTTTTTCAAACTGTAATAATGCGCAATGGCGTCACTGAGTAATCGGGTGTGAACGAACAATTCTGCCTCTATTAACAAAAAGTCCATATCAAGAGGGTGTTGTTGCAAATAGTCACGTAAAAATAGTTCAAGTTGTGGATACTTTGCTGCAACTAACCATTGTCTTCCTTGTGCCAATAAGTCATCGCGTTTGAGCTGAGGCAACAGCTCTGGCGATTGTTGAGAAGTGCTAGGATTAGGTTGAGCATTTAAGGCGGCTGAAGAGCTTGTTTGCGGAAACACTAACTGAGTTGAGTTTATCGATTCTGCTTTAGGTTTATTCACCTTAGCTTCATGTGTTGGACTGAGTAGTTGAGCCAGCAAAACAACATTTAACAAGACAGATAAAGTGAGTAAAAAAACGATACTGCCTTGCCTTGTCATAGGGTCGCGGTCACTATCTTCGCTTGACCATAAGGCTGGGTAAATTCCGGCGGCATACGTTTGGGGCGACCACTTGATAAGGCGATACATACAAATTCAGTGCGCGCAGTCAGTAAACATAAGCCATCAGCCTGGCGAATAAACTGGAAGGCACGAGTGAGTTTTAACCTATTATCACACTCAATAATCCAGGTGGCGCAGGCTATTTCATCGTGTAAATAAGCGGCGGCTAAATAATTAATTTCATGGCGACTGATGGCCATGCCGCGATCGAGCTGCTTGTATTGCTCTATTGTTAAACCCAAAGCATTGGAATGTGCCCATGATGTCTGCTCTAACTGGCTGACGTAAGCCACATTATTCGCATGCCCATAATGGTCTATGTGTTCGGGACTAATCTGCCAGTGACTGATAAAGGGATCAGCATATTGCCAGGGCAAGGCAGGCGGCTTAAGGTTAACACTCGACATAAGCTGCTTAAACGTCAGGTAAGGGGTTGGGCTGATTGAGGTCGAACATTTGCTTCATTAAACCTTGTTCATAATGCACGATAGGCAAGATAAATTCATCCACATTACCCAAGTTTTTAAAGGCTTTAAAGCCCGTTTCAATAAACTCATGTAAGGCTTGCACGCCTGCTAATTTGGCTGGTTTACGTGACAGCATCAATAAAGCAGAAATACCGCGCATTTTCACTACTTCGGCTAAATCTTTACCGAGCACCTCAATAAAATAAATTTGTTGTTGTCTGGCATTGCAATTATCGCAAGCACGATATGCTTCAAGGTAAGTATCACGATTAATCTCTTGGCCTTTTAATTTTTTGGCTAAGTCGAAGTCGAGTTCAAAAGACAGCTCATTTAAATGCAATGCTGATACCAGAGACTGCAAAGCCGTTTCTGGTAATAGTTTGGCCATTTTAGGCGCCACCCGAGCCATTTCTTTATCCCGTTGGCTAAAGTCTTTGGGGCCATACAATTCTTTAATAAAAAACTCTACTGCAGGTCTAAATTTAGCCTGTTCATACATTTTTTGATGGCTAGCCAGCAAACGCTTGCATTGCCACGTTTGCACTGAGCGGATGGTGCTAAGTAAATCGCCCTTTTGCGCTATCTCTTGCATGGTCATAACACCATGTAAATGGCGAATAATTTGTTTGGTGCTTTCACTCATTGATTACGCTTCCGTGTAATGTATTCATACTAAAACTAAGGTTTGAGGGTGATTTTGCCAAATACGCTGGCATCAATAAAGCCCCTGTTGCGACTACCATTTACCGGCGCAACCTCATGGGATCCCATAAAATGTTCTCTGACAGCACTGCCGTCGTTGTCACAATAAGCCAACATAAAACCAATCACTTGATCGCCAGTCAGCACCAAGGGAGTGTTCTGCTGCTTCTCTTGAAAATTGTCAGGGTAAAGTGTGATGGCGACTTCCCAAATAATATTATGAGGTGCCTCTGCACTACGTCGCCATTGGCTTTTTAGATGATCATTATACAAATGGGCTTGTTTATCTGGACCATAGTCTGCGGCCTGATTGTCAAGACCAATATGATAGGCAAAGGCTGTGTGGTTAAATTGATGATTGCCACCTGACGCATCACTATCTATAAATACTTCTAGGCAATCATCATCCCAATAATTAATAGTCGGATCAGCATGAGTATCAATTAATTTGTCGTCGGTAATTTCGGCTTGTAAATATAAGTGATTTTTGTCCCAGAGTAGGCGATATCTGCCGCTAAAGTCATGTTTTGAATCGGGCAGACTACCGTCCATTAAATAGGGCATGTCTTGCCACGTTGCTTGTTGCCACGTTTGTTCTGCAACGCCATCGATCACGATTGGACTGGAAGTGTAGTGAACATCCATGGCCAACAACTGCTGACTACTGAATAAAGCACATAAGGCTAAAAAAGATGTTTTCATAGACTGAGCCATTAACACTAATTTACCATAGCTTGGCGTAAACCTAACTTGAAAACAATAGCTGGAAGTCATCCGCCCTTCAGTCTAAAATGCGCGACCTTATGAAAGACACTTATCTTGCACAGTCACATTCCCTATTACCAGAGGCTTATTTACCGGCTAACGCCGAGCCTATTGCATCGTTCAAATACCCTGATCTAATTCAATTGTTTGCACAAATCTTTGCTGAAAGCGAAAATACCCAACTTGTCAAAGGCGAGGGTGAACCTGTTTATTTACCTGCCAATGAATATATTGACCATCACCGTATTATTTTCGCCCATGGTTTTTTTGCCAGTGCCTTGCATGAAATAGCCCATTGGTGTTTGGCTGGTAAAGCTCGCCGTTTGCAAGAAGACTACGGTTATTGGTATTGCCCAGATGGCAGAAATACTCAACAACAAGCTGAATTTGAACAAGTTGAAATCAAGCCACAAGCAATTGAGTGGGCGTTTTCCTTAGCCTGTGGTAAAGCCTTTCGTGTTAGTACCGATAATCTCAATGGTGCGCCCGTTGATATCCAGGGTTTTACTCAAAATGTGCGTCGGCAAGCATTATATTATCTGCAACATGGATTTCCGCCCAGAGCGCAACAATTTATTGAGGCCTTACAGGCTTTTTATCAAACGCCAGCATTAACAGAGCGAGATTTTCATGCTTAAAAAAACCTTTAAAGTTGGCCTTATTATCAATCCGTTTGCCGGGATTGGTGGTGCATTAGCTTTAAAAGGCAGTGATGGGGCTGAAATCAGAGCGAAGGCTTTAGCTTTAGGAGCTGAAAAAAAAGCCTTAGATAAAACGCGTTTAGCCTTAGCAGAAATTCTACCCTTGCAACAACAAGTGCATATTTATACTGCCAGTGGCGAGATGGGCGAAACACTCGCGCAAGCCATGGGTTTTAATTATACAGTGGTCTATCATCCAGCCACAGAACAAAGTGAAGGTCATGATTCAGAGTTAGCCGCCAAGGCGATGTTAGACGAAAAAGTCGATTTATTATTGTTTGCTGGTGGAGATGGTACGGCGCGTAATATTTGTAAGGCAGTTGACTTTAGTGTGCCGGTGTTAGGTATTCCGGCGGGCTGTAAAATTCATTCAGGTGTTTACGCCATCACGCCGCAAGCCGCAGGTAGGGTAGTTGCGCAGATGATTCAAGGTAACATCGTCAGTTTGACTCAGGCCGATGTGATGGATATTGACGAAGATTTATTTCGTCAAGGTCGGGTGAATGCTCGTCAGTTTGGTGAAATGCAAGTGCCTACTGAGCTGCGCTATATGCAGGCGGTAAAAATGGGGGGCAAGGAATCTGACGAATTAGTGTTGGCCGATATCGCCGCATACATTATTGAATTAATGGATGAGTATTCCGAGCATTATTTTATTATGGGCTCTGGTTCTACAGTTGAATTTATCATGCAAGAGCTGGGGCTTGCCAATACCCTGTTGGGTGTGGATCTGGTTAAAGGCGGTCAATTGGTCGCCAGTGACCTCACCGCTCAGCAGCTATTTGAACGGGTCAATCATCACGCGACTAAACTGGTCATTACCTTGATTGGCGGCCAAGGCCATGTGTTTGGCCGTGGTAATCAACAACTCAGTCCTCAGGTGCTACGCAGTTTGGGTAAAGAAAATATTCTGTTGGTCGCCACTAAAAGCAAACTTAATAATTTGGGCGGAAAACCGCTAATTTCAGACAGTGGCGATATTAAGCTTGATGCAGAGTTAGCAGGCCTGATGACAGTAATAACAGGCTATCGCGACCAAGTACTTTATCCCTTGGCAGATTTGCAATAATTTTAAGTAGAAGAGTACAAACATGCAGTTAGAAAAAACAGTAGAAAAAGCCGAACAATATTTTGTTGATGTAGTTGAAGATGGTAGTGATCAAGCCCTTTTTATCGCGGGTTATGTACAGGGGCATTTTTCCTTAGGGCTGGCAAAACTTCAATCGTACGAGACCCAATCCACTGAACAATTAAAAGCCATTATTGATAAAAATTTAGACCAAGCCTTTGCCGATAAAGAACTTGAAGAGCCTGACCAGCAACAAGCCCGTAAATTAGTTGAGACCTTGTTTAGTAGCTAAAATTGGAACCATGATGGGCACCGAGTCCACAGAGAGAATTAGGTAATAGACAGTTATTATTGAGGGAAAGAGGCAGCGGCGAGTGGCTCTAATGTGCCAAATTGCGGTCATTCCGCACTTTTGATGGTAACTTCGGCTTCACGCCCAAAGCGGACTAAACGAATTATTGAATCGAACGGCAAAAATATTTGCTGATCTGACTGACGGCGATCAGGAGACATTCTAGGCCGTTTAAGGCTGTTACTGGTTTACTGAGGTCGAAGCCTTAGCGTGCAGTCGTTGAGTTGACTTCACTATATAAATACTAAAAGTAAGAAAAGGTCAGATGTTAATTTACATCCTCACTTTTTAGGAGAGTAAAAAAAAGCCAGCACATATGTGCCAGCTAAAAGTGGGTGAACAAAAACGAATCTAGGAAAGTTGGATTTACTAGACAGTAATCATATAAAGTAAGTTCACGCCACTGAAACAAATAACGGTATTAAAAATCGAATTGAAAACCAGCAACAATCGCTGTGTAGTCGTTTTGTACTGTGGATTGATAGTCTTGAAGTTCACCTATCAGTCTAAATTGCGGAGTCATTTGATGATTAATGAAAAGCATGGTTAATTCATTATCTACATTGCCAACTGCGTCAAGACCTTTGCTAGCATCTGCTATGCGGGCATCTTGACTTCCTTCACCATAGCTAACACCGATCGTGTTTTTGCCAAATACATAATCAGCCTCTACATACCATTGAGTAGCATCAACATCAGCATCATTGATACTTCCGCCATAAAGACCATCAGCCCCTATTCCTGTGGTATCTGTGTATGAAACAGTAAGTCCAAAAGATGCTATGTCGATATGTGCACCAACATCAATACCTTGCATGTCATAGCCGAAACTATTTTCGCTCACCACGTTTACCGTTTGTTGAAAGACGCCGCTCCAAAGTTCTAATGAACCATTGCCCGCATCCATTTTATAGTTAATCTGCCCTTCAATCCTGGGCGAATCCGTTTCGACAGGAGCGTCTTGAGGCTCTTCGGGGTTTATTAGGGCCACCTTGAAGGATAAGCCTCCCATTGACGGCGAGATGTATTTAACCTGTGGATTAAAATTGGCATAAACATAACCCGTTCCAATTCTGCCTCCAGTGGTGTTTGCCGTATCTGCACCGCCGCCTAACCAACCCACGCCTCGTTGGCTAGATAAATCGCCAATAGCCGAGCTATTAAATACACCAAAATCCTTGCCTGCTACGATCGTACCAAAGTCACCGCTTAGTTGTATATTCGCCACTCGACTTTCGAATAATCCGGAGTTTTGAACACCACTACCTTGCAAGTGAGTGTCTATTTGAAAGTGGCCTGATACAGTGATACCAGAATCACTCTTGGGAGCAACCACGTGAAAGTTTATGTTCGCAGGATTAAATCCAGATTGAACTCTTAGTGCCTTTTCTGAATTATCATGATCACTTGCAACTAGAAATACTGGCAGTGAACCCGAAATTGATGTTTCCCAACCGCCTTGTGATACTAAATCAACACCCGCAATGGCAGGACTGGCTATGCTAAGTGCGCCATATGTTGCCAGCACGAAAATGGCTAATTTGTTTTTAATAAAAATATTCTTTTTCATTTTTAATTTCCAATCTTTTTGATTTTTATGGTGTTGGATAAATGCTTTCAACTTGGTCTTGCTGAAGACTCAGGCACACTTACCCACTCCCCAATTATTCATTGGGGAGAGACCAAAATAATTTATAAGTGTTTTCTAAACGCTATTCGGCTTTCCAGCTTTCCAATAACTTGTCATAAGCAATTGTTTCACCCTTAGGTTTTTCATTACTTAATTTAGGTTTAGGAGCTCCGGGTTGGTTTAACCAAAAGTTAGGATCTTTTTCAGGATTAAGCTTAGGACCACATTCACCTTGTACATTTGCCCTTTCAAGTCTGTCCATTACTTTGTCTTGAGCAGCAGCCAAGCGATCTAATGCCTGTTGAGGCGTTTTTTCACCGCTTACGGCTTCAGCGACATTTTGCCACCATAGTTGAGCAAGCTTTGGATAGTCGGGTACATTCGTCCCAGTTGGAGTCCATTGTTTCCGTGCTGGACTACGATAAAATTCAACAAGACCACCTAAGGTAGGTGCTGCGTCAGTCATTGCTTGAGAGTTGATGTCAGACTCACGAATAGGCGTTAAACCGACCAAGGTTTTTTTCAGTGAAACTGTTTTGGAGACGGTAAACTGGGCATATAACCAAGCAGCCAAACGACGCTTCTCAGGCGTTGACTTTAAAAAGGTCCAGGCTCCCACATCTTGGTAACCTAGTTTCATACCTTCTTCCCAGTATGGACCTTTTGGAGATGGCGCCATTCTCCACTTCGGAGTGCCGTCTGCATTTACTACGGGCAAGCCCTTTTCAGTCATTGAGGCAGTGAATGCGGTATACCAAAATATTTGCTGTGCAACATTTCCTTGTGCTGGCACCGGGCCCGCTTCAGAGAACGTCATGCCTTGAGCTTGTGGTGGTGCATAGGCTTTGAGCCACTCAACATATTTAGTTGTAGCAAACACTGCGGCCGGACCATTTGTTGCCCCGCCCCTTGATACGCTTGAGCCTACAGGACGACAACCTTCAACTCTGATCCCCCACTCATCCACGGGTAAGCCATTTGGAAGCCCTTTGTCACCTGCACCGGCCATTGAAAACCAAGCATCAGTGAAGCGCCAGCCCAGAGACGGATCTTTTTTACCATAGTCCATGTGACCATAGACTCTTTGTCCATCCAAACTTTTTACGTCATTGGTAAAGAAATCGGCGATGTCTTCATAGGCAGACCAATTTACCGGGACACCTAGGCCATAGCCATATTTTACAAAAAACTGCTTTTTTAAGTCTTCACGCTCGAACCAATCAGCACGAAACCAATAAAGGTTAGCAAATTGCTGTGTAGGTAGTTGGTATATTTTGCCATCTGGAGCTGTTGTGAAATCGATACCAATGAAGTCATCTATATCCAGGGTAGGCAAGGTATAGTTTTTCGCTTCATTTTCAATCATGTCAGATATAGGTACCACTTTACCGTAGCGAAAATGGGTGCCTATAAGATCTGAGTCGTTTATGTAGCCATCGTAGATATTACGGCCAGATTGCATCTGTGTTTGCAGCTTTTCGATAACAGCGCCTTCCTGAATAAGATCATGCGTAACGACTATACCGGTTAATTCGGTAAACGCCTTAGCCAGCACTTGAGATTCATAAGTATGAGTTGCTATGGTTTCTGAAGCGACATTGATGGACATTCCCTTAAAGGGCTTTGCCGCTTCTATAAACCATTCAAGTTCATCTAACTGTTGTTGCTTGGTCAATGTCGATGGAGAAAATTCTGTCTCAATCAGGCTTTTTGCTGTTTCTATGGCGGACTGTGCATAGACAGATATAGATACGCTGCTTAACGCGACAGAAATACCTATTGTTACGCCCAGTTTTAATATTCTAAGTTTCATTTTATTGCACCTCATATTTTTTGAGATTATGGTTTGTTGCTGATAAACTCCGCCAGTGGCAACACTGTTTTAGAATTTTACAACAGGAAGTGTCGGTGACAGCCGACATGTGCTCCCTTAGCATCCTAATTGCTAAGGGTTTTAAACCCGCCGATACTCTCTATACATCTCTACACGTAAGAGAATTCGGCGTGTTTAAATTCAATGGATTATCCCCATTTGAGAACTATGCATAACCAGGCAACTGAAATTGCTAAGGCGATGTATAATGTAAAGTCAGTAAATGCTAAAAATCCTAGGTGAATAAATCCACTTACTAATAAACCAATGAATAACCTATCCCCCCGCGTAGTTTCGATAGGCAAAAAGCCTTTTCGCTCTATGCAAGGTTTTTTGATTTCATAAATAGTCATTGCAACCAAAATACAAGCAATAACGCTAAAGAACGTGATCGTTAGTTCAGTCCATGCCATCCACTTCATAACATCATTCCTCTTAAGATTTTGTTAAATTGCATGTTATACCCGTCCCAAAGCAAAACCTTTGGCCACATGATTTCTAACGAACCATACAACAACCACACCAGGTAGAATGGTTAACACGCCAGCCGCGGCTAGAAGCCCCCAATCTATGCCTGTTGCTCCCACTGTGCGGGTCATTATTGCTGCAATTGGTTTTGCCTCTACCGAGGTAAGCGTCCTCGCAAGAAGCAACTCTACCCATGAAAACATAAAGCAGAAAAAGGCAGTAACACCTATTCCAGAGCGGATCATAGGGATGAATATTTTTATGAAGAACCTAGGCAAACTGTACCCATCAATATAGGCAATTTCGTCAACCTCTTTGGGCACACCCGACATAAAGCCTTCTAAAATCCAAACGGCCAGCGGCACAGTAAAGAGGCAGTGAGCCAGCGCAACGGCAATATGTGTATCAAATAGGCCTACGGATGAATAAAGTTGAAAAAACGGTAACAAAAACACTGCAGGCGGTGCCATACGGTTGGTCAGTAGCCAGAAAAACAAGTGCTTATCGCCGATGAATTTGTATCGACTAAAGGCATACGCTGCCGGCAATGCAAGTGAAAGCGTGATGACCATGTTCATAACTACGTAAGTAACAGAATTTACATATCCCATATACCATGTTGGATCGGTAAATATCTGTACGTAATTATCTAAGGTAAAATTACTAGGCCAAAGCGTTAGGCTTCCTAATATCTCTTCATTGGTCTTGAATGACATATTTACTAGCCAGTAAATAGGCAACATTAAGAATGTGGTAAAACAAACCATTCCAATAGTTTTGTTTGTATTACTTTTCTTCATTTTGAATTCCTTACTTCACTTTATCTAGTTGACTAATAGCGGTGAAAAACACATAGCAAACCAACAATACAATCAAATAATAAATAAGTGAGAATGCTGCCGCTGGGCCAATATCAAATTGTCCTACAGCCATTTTAGTTAGCTCTTGACTTAAGAATGTTGTCGAATTACCCGGTCCACCACCAGTTAAGACGAAGGGTTCGGTGTAAATCATAAAACTGTCCATAAAACGTAAAAGCACACCGATGACAAGCACACTTTTTAATCGGGGCAACTGAATATACCTAAATATGGCCCATGACGAAGCTCTATCAATTCTTGCTGCTTGGTAAAAGGCTTCAGGGATAGCCCGCAGTCCAGAATAACAAAGCAGTGCGATAAGTGATGTCCAATGCCAGACATCCATTAACACCACTGTGAACCATGCAGCAAATGGACTTGATGCATAGTTGTATTCGATACCTACGGCATTAACCGCCCAACCGAATAAGCCAATATCTTCTCTGCTGAATACTTGCCATATTGTGCCAACAACGTTCCAAGGGATAAGCAACGGAATGGCGATTATAATTAACCATACTGCTGACATCCGTCCCTTTGAAGGCATCATTAAGGCTATAGCTATCCCTAAGGGAACCTCAATGGCTAATATAGAGAATGAAAAAGCAAATTGGCGAATTAACGAGTCTAACAAGCGCGGGCTGCGCAACATTTCACGGTACCATTCGGCACCAACAAAAAACGTCGTATTCTGATCAAAAATATCTTGAACTGAATAATTTACCACCGTCATTATTGGAATGATGGCAGAAAACGCAACCAGGATAAAAACGGGGAGAACGAGGAACCATGCCTTGTTATTTGGTGTTTTATTCACAATTTAACCTCACTTGAATCGTTAAGCGGGGTTATGGCCGCTTCAATCAAATATTCATCAACGTAGATTTTTAGCCATTGCTCTGGAAAACTAATATAAATTTTTCCACTTGGAATAGGTCTATCTTCATCAAGTCTCACTTTTATGACTTCCCCGTCCAAATTCAAAGTAAGAATTTTGTAGGTTCCTAAATCCTCCACGTAGTCAAGGCTACATTCAAAGGCACCCTCTGTTTTTTGTTCCCAAACGTGAATGAATTCAGGTCGAATCCCTAACTTTACATTTGAGCTAGATAAGCTATCGAGTAGCTTTTTTAACGAGGGCTCTAATGGGACTTCAGTAGCATTAAATTTTACCCCCGTATCACTACGTTCAACTTCAATTAAATTCATCCCGGGGCTGCCGATGAAGTAACCGACAAATGCATGGTTAGGCCGTTCAAAAAGCTCTCTGGGCGTACCAAACTGTACTATTTGACCACCATACATAACGGCAATCTTTTCAGCGAAAGTTGAAGCTTCAAGTTGATCATGAGTTACATAAATCATGGTGATACGAAATTGTTCATGTATTTGCTTCAGTTTGCGTCGTAGTTTCCATTTCAAATGGGGGTCAATAACGGTCAGTGGTTCATCAAACAATATTGCAGAAACATCACTTCTAACTAGTCCTCTTCCCATTGAAATCTTTTGTTTCTCATCGGGGGAAAGATTGCTCGCCTTTTTCTTTAAAACGTCGGTGAGTTCCAGCGCATCTGCTATTTCATTCACCCGAGTAGTTACCCTCACTTCAGGCACTTTCATGTTGCGCAGAGGAAAAGCTAAGTTATCGTAAACGGTCATTGAATCGTAAATGACCGGAAACTGAAATACTTGGGCAATGTTCCTATCTTCTGGAGGTATATGATTTACTTCAACGCCATCAAACAATACTTGCCCCTCTGAGGGTTCAAGCAAACCTGATATGATGTTGAGTAAGGTACTCTTACCACAACCAGAGGGCCCTAAAAGTGCGTAAGCGCCTCCGTCCTCCCATACATGATCCATTTCTCGAATGGCATAGTCTGAATCGCTCGTTGGGTTTTTAGCGTAGCTATGGGCTAGAGACTTTAGATGAATTTCTGCCATTTAGAGGTTCTCCATATTGAATGTTGGGACTTTAATTGTTTGTCCATCCAAGTCAAAAACAAACAGTTTATGGATAGGTAAATACACATTCAGTGGTGTCTCAATGATGTAATTAATAACGCCTGACAGCTGCAGAATAAGAGAGAAATGGGAGTTGTATACATGTAAGTATGTTTCTGACCCACTAATTTCAGCTAACTCTACCTTCATCGGTAATTCCAAGTCGTCATCGTTTTTGGGGACCAAGCTAATGTGACTAGGCCTAACACCAAATATAAAATTTCGCTTTGGTAAATCTTTAAGTTTTTCATCTAACGGAAAGCGCACTGAGTCGTAAAACGAAACTTCATCAAGGGTTATCTGCCCCTCTATTAGATTAATCGGCGGTTCACAAAATAATTTAGCCGCTTCAATATTCTTGGGAGCTCTATATACGTCATTTACGGGCCCACTTTGGAGAATTCTGCCTTCATGGATAAGTGTAGTCACTCCTCCAAGGGCCATCGCCTCGTTTGCTTCTGTAGTAGCGTATATGGCTATCGACTTCCTTTCAGCGAAAAGAACTCTTAACTCTGAACGAAGTTCCTCCCTTAACTTATAATCCAAATTAACCAGTGGTTCGTCAAAAAGAATCAAACTAGCATCTTTTACTAAGGCTCTGGCCATTGACGTTCGCTGCTGTTGACCACCAGATAGTTCCAAAGGAAAACGGTCAAGATATTGGCTAATTTGCAACATATCCGCAGTTTCTTTTACTCGCCGATTAATTTCATTTTCACTGACTTTGGATAAACGCAGAGGTGAAGCAATATTTTCACGAACCGTAAGGGTTGGATAATTTATAAATTGTTGATACACCATTGACACATTGCGCTTTTGAACTGGCACGCTAGTAACGTCCATATTATCCATAAGAACTTTGCCAGAGGTTGGCTTTTCAAGGCCAGCCATTAATCTCATTAATGTAGTTTTTCCAGCAAGAGTTCTGCCAAGCAAAACATTGAACGAGCCAGGTTCGAATGTCACATTAATGCTATCAAGGTGCTTTTCAGCGCCGACCACATAGTTAACATTCTTTAAAACAAGTGACATCTAGATCTCCCTTTTTTCTTTTTAGTACCCAACCAATAAACTGTGGAAATACGTATTTATAACTGACCCACACGAAGAATTTTCTTTTTCTTAGTATTGATAAAGCAGCTTTTGGGCCAAATTGTATAAATTTAGTTAATTATCTGTAAACACCAATTAAGCCACTGAATAATATAGAGTATTTTAATTTTATTTGAGATTCTTATGAAAGTAGTGTGACATAATTGTTAACAAGATGTGTTCAGCCTTGTTAACTTAATTTGTTCAAAACTGTTCAATATGTTGTTCATATGAACGTTCATGAACGAAAGTCAGGTGTTAATTACCTTGTTACTTATTAGCTAATGTAGTTAAGTAATTTATAATGATGGCATTATGGATAATGCCGCAAAAAAAAAGCACAATCTTAAGCTATTGTTTTTATTGAAAATATTATTATTTTTATTTTTATATTCTTTGGAAAAACCTAATAAAGATTCGAATACTGGCTAAAAGTTGTTAGTTCAAGTACAGTATATGTGCATTTTTCTGGTCAATTGTTGTTCAATAACAAAATAACAACAAATTTTCATAGTGTGTGTGCTGGAAAATTGCTTCACTGAATATTTTAAAATAGTGGTAGAGCAAGCAAATGAATTTTAAATTGAAAATGAGCACATTGTAAAAATGACTCGTGAACACGATAAGATAATCAAAGACTCTTGGGAAAGATGTGAATCTCTAGGTCTCTTAACCACACATAATCCTGTTATTGAAAGAATAAGTAAGTCTGACGAAAACGTTTTGACAGAACAGTATTGTAGTTTGGTCAATACCACAGACTCAGAAGTTCTTCCTTACTATCAAAATATTCTGTCTAACACACAGTGTCTTATTGTATTGACTGATGACAAAGGCATTGCTCTTAACAGTTGGGGGGACAAAAGATTCTTATGTTCCAAGCATCAAGAGTACTTCGCTGCTGGTATTGATTGGAAAGAAAAATATAACGGCACCAATGCTATTGGCACTGCATTGTATTGCGGTGAGGCAGTACAGATCCAGCGAGACGAACATTTCCTAAAATGTAATCGTTTTATGATTGGTTCAGCATCGCCAATTTATGATGTAAATAAATCCCTGTTGGGAATGCTGGACATTTCAAGTGATTCTTATCTTCCTCAAGCCCATACTCTTGGCTTAGTAAAGCTTATGTCTCAAGGCATTGAAAACCGCTTGCTGGTGAGCAGTTATAGTGAACAGAATTTCATGCTCAGTTTTAATACAAACATGGATAATATAGACAGCCAATGGTCTGGTTTGATCGTTTTCGATTCTACCGGTATGATAATTTCTGCTAATCGCAGAGCCGAGTCTTTGTTAAGCTATGACCTAGCCTTGGTAAATATTTCAGATATATTCGATATACCGGTCGTTGTTTTGAAAAATCAACCTGAACAGATATCGTTCGCTTTGATTGCACTCGAAAAATATAAAATGTATGGGTTAATTAAAAAGCCATCATCTTTAGGAATCCATCCCGTAGACTTCCGTCAATCAGCAGATACTAACGATAAAGTGCTCGAAACTTCAAAGGAAAGAGTGAGTGGGGGGGATAAGCCAGATGATGAAATTGCTGTTCCTCTTGATCACTTTGGATTCGGCGACGAAAAAGTTAAACGATACGTAGACCAGGCTAAACGGATTGTAAATAAAGATATTCCAATACTCATTCATGGTGAAACTGGAGTTGGAAAAGAAGTCTTTGTCAATGGTCTCCATCACTACAGTGAGCGAAAATCGTATCCCCTAGTAGCAGTAAATTGCGCCGCCATCCCAAATGAATTAGTTGAATCAGAGCTATTTGGTTACGAGAAAGGGGCTTTTACCGGTGCGAATATAAAAGGCTCGATTGGGCTCATCAGAAGGGCCCATAAAGGAACGCTATTCCTTGATGAAATTGGTGAGATGCCAGTTAATGTGCAAGGAAGATTGTTGCGTGTTTTACAGGAACGTTCCGTCGCCCCCCTAGGCTCGACTAAGACCTATCCTGTTGATATAAAATTGATTTCAGCCACTAACAGAAGCTTAAAGGAGGAAGTAGAGAAAGGTAACTTCAGGCAAGACTTGTATTATCGAGTAAGCGGCCTAAACATTGAGCTGCCCCCGCTCAGAGACCGAACCGATCGTCGGCATTTGTTTGAGAAAATTAATCAAATGTATCAACAATCGGACATTAAATACTCCCTCTCAACTGAAGTTATGGATCTATTCCATAAGCACCCCTGGCCCGGTAATATTCGGCAACTGGTGAGCGTACTGCAAATAGCACAAGCTATGGCTGATAATGGCCAAATTAAAACGTGGCACCTTCCTGATGATTTTTTTAATGATATACAGTTGAATAATCAGTCTGAAGAAGACAAAAAAATAGTGACTGCGAACATCTTATCTCCTTTAAAAGCAATTGAGGCTTTTGAGACTAAAAAATTGGATGAGATCCAGCTAATGATCAATACTTATAGCCACTTTTCAGGCAACATCTCGAAAACAGCTAAAGCACTAGATGTCAGCCGAAATACTTTGTACAAGAGACTAAAAGAAGCGGGAATGCGATGAAAGGCTATTGAGGTTTTCCAGGCGCTTTTATTAAATATTTATCCTGATCAAAAATAAACAGATTATGCAGTGGTATATATACTTTAATCATCGAATCTGTTTTGTATTCATGCACACCAGCTAAGTTTAGAACCAGTTTTAATACATTATTCGTAGTATGGATAATGGTACTGGAGCCACTGATTTCTGCAAGTTCAACACGCATGGACAGCTCCAAATCATCGTCATTAAATGGCGTTAATCTAATATGTCCTGGTCTCAAAGCAAAAAAATATTTTCCAGACTTTATACCCTCCATTGCATAGGTTTTAGGGAAGGTAAGAGACTCTCCCAAACTCACTTCATAGCCAGTAATGCTCCCATTAAAAACGTTTAATGCAGGATCATTTAACATCATAGCTGCATCCATATTTAAAGGTTTTCTATAGATATCTGATGGAGAGCCCTGCTGTATTATCATCCCATCTTGAAGAAGAACAGACATACCGCCTAAGGCCATGGCCTCGTTTGCTTGTTTTGTTGCGTAAACAGCTATGGTGTTACGAGTTGCGAGTAAAATTTTGAGCTCACTTCTTAACTCTTCCCTTAATTTGTAATCCAAATTGACATAGGGATCGTTTAGTAAAATGACTTTGGCTCTTTTTACCAAGGCTCTTGCCAGCGCAGTGCGCTGTTGCTGACCTCCGGACAATTCAGATGGATATCTGTCTAAACAATTCTCAATTCTGAGTAATTTAGCAACATCAATCACTTCTTTTTGTATTTCACGTTTCTCGAGTTTCATTACACGCAAAGGAGAGGCAATATTTTCAAATACACTCATATGGGGGTAATTGATTATCTGCTGATGAACCATTGCTACATTCCTTTTTTGAACAGGAATATTAGTGGCATCAACCCCATCAATGATTATTTTGCCGCGAGTAGGTTTTATCAAGCCAGCGATAAGCTTTATCAGAGTAGATTTCCCTGATTTTCCTCCTCGTTGTCCCAGTAAAACCGTACAGCTGCCTGGTTCAAAAATTAAATTTATATTATAAACTGGCGCATCATTGTCACCTATGAAACTCACATTTTCAAAAATAATAGACACAACACATCTTGGTAAAGAAAAACACGACAAAATATTAATTCATTTAACTTATGATTTATAGTCAATTTTGAGGTTGTAAGGAAAAATAGACAGAGCTTTTACCAAGGTAAAATAATTTTTATTCTCTTTATGACTGCACTCGCTTAACTGAATCTTTCCATCCGTCATAAAGACTGTCGCGTCGCTCTTTACTCATCAACGGTAAAAATCTATGTTCAACTTCCCATTTCTCTGACAGAGCTTCAAGGGAATCGAAGATGCCAACCCTTAAACCTGCTAGATAAGCAGCCCCGAGAGCTGTCGTTTCAGTGATAACGGGTCGATCAACTGACGCACCTAGTATATCTGCTAAAAACTGCATTACCCAATTGTTCGCAACCATGCCACCATCTACCCGTAGTTTGGTGGGCCGCGTTCCATCTTTTTCCATTGCTTTTTGCAGATCTTTAGACTGATAGCAAACCGACTGTAAACCGGCCGTTACTATTTCTTTGATCCCAGTATCTCTTGTTAATCCAAAAATTGCCCCTCTGGCATTTGGATCCCAGTATGGGGCCCCTAAGCCTGTGAATGCTGGCACCATGTAGACACCATGCTCCATTGATGTTTTTTCGGCAAGAGGTTCGGCGTCAGAAGCATTGGCTATTATTTTTAGCCCGTCTCTCAACCACTGGATGGTCGCTCCTGCAATAAAGATACTTCCCTCTAATGCGTACGTAGGCTTACCATTTAGTCTGTAAGCGATAGTTGTGAGCAATCTATGCTTGGACTTTAATGCTACGTCCCCCGTATTTACCATCATAAAGCATCCAGTACCATATGTACTTTTTGCCATTCCTTTTTCAAAACATGTTTGACCAAATAGAGCGGCTTGTTGATCACCTGCCATGCCGTTGATTGGAATTGCTGTGCCAAACAAACTTTCCTCTGTTGTTCCAAAATCATCCGATGAGTCTTTAACCTCGGGTAAAAGGGAAGCCGGGATGTCAAATAATTCCAGCAGTTCTTGATCCCATTGTTGAGTATGAATATTAAATATCATCGTTCTCGATGCATTCGTCGCTTCGGTTTTATGTTCTTTCCCCCCTGTAAGGTTCCAAAGAAGGTAGGTATCTACCGTACCAAACGCCAATTCTCCTCGGTTTGCTCTTTCTCTCACACCAGACACTGAATCGAGAATCCATTTAATCTTCGTAGCAGAAAAGTATGGGTCCAGTAACAAACCTGTTTTACTATTAACTTTTTCTTCGTAGCCGGCACTGGCAAGTTCTTTGCAATAAGCGCTTGTCCTTCTGTCTTGCCACACTATGGCCCGGTAAACCGGTATGCCTGTTTGTCGATCCCAAATCAAGGTAGTTTCGCGCTGGTTAGTGATGCCAATTGTTTTGATTTTGGAACGCGTTAAATCAACATTTTTAAGAACTTGTCTTACAGTTCTTAGCACAGTTTGCCAAATATCTGTGGGTTCATGTTCAACCCATCCATCTTTTGGGAATTTTTGACTAAATTCTTCTTGAGCAATATGAATGGGAGTGCCCTTACTATCAAAAATGATTGCGCGAGAACTCGTCGTTCCTTGATCAATGGCTAAAATATATTCTTTCATTTGAGTTAAAGAAGTCCAATGTTGTATTATGTTCGCATTTGTTCGTTATATCATAAAAAACAAACATTTGACAATTTATTAACATCTAGTAAATCCGAAGAACCTTTCTATATGCTGAAATCCTAGAAAATATGAACAATTGTTTTCACTTCAATCGTGTTTTGACAAAAGGTTTAATGCAATGATGTATCTCCAAGGAGATAACGAAATCATCAGATGATTAATAAAAAAGTTAGTCTCGATTGAGTAACTAGCAAAATATTTTAAAGTAACCCATCAAAAAGTCAGATGGGACGAAAACCATTATCAGATAACGCCGGTGACGCTAAGTTATCCAACAAACCTCCTCGCGTTTAGTTTGACATTTTTCAAGGCATTTCACGTCAGTAATATCAAGTTACTCCCTCGCATTTCCTTGCCCAGAAACCGTCCTCCTTCATTTTTATTCTTTTTTATTCTTTTATCTTCATTAATTTTCTTTTTGATTCGTTAATATTCCTTTATCTTCATTTGTGTTTGCAAATGTTCGATTTCGCATGTAACGTTACTTTAAGATAGAAGATAGTAAACATATAGCGACAAAACTGCTTACGTGGTTTAAGAGGTTTTGTCTGAAATCTTATTTGGAAGAAATATGAATAAAGAAAAAAAGCTTTATGACATTCTGGTTGTTGGCGGAGGCGTGAACGGCGTTGGCATTGCGTTAGATGCAGCAGGCAGAGGGTTAAGCGTAACTCTTTGTGAGATGAACGATTTGGCATCGGCAACGTCGTCAAATAGCAGTAAGCTTATTCATGGCGGGCTACGATACCTGGAATATTACGAATTTAGGTTGGTAAAAGAAGCACTTGCTGAAAGAGAAACACTGCTTAGAAAAGCACCCCATATCATGTGGCCGATGCGCTTTATACTGCCTCATCGCCCCCACTTAAGACCTGCATGGATGATTCGAATTGGCCTTTTTCTTTATGACAATTTGGCAAAACGCGTCACTTTGAAAGGTTCTAGATCAGTCAAATTTGACTCTAAAAGCCCACTTGTTCAGGGTATTACAAAAGGCTTTGAGTATTCAGATGGCTGGGTAGACGATGCGAGGCTTGTATTGCTCAATGCCGTAGCAGCCAAAGAAAAAGGCGCTAGTATCAGAACCAGAACCAAGTGCGTAAGTGCTAAACGTAGAGGCCCTATCTGGGAGGTCCAACTGCTGGATACTCTGACGAATAGTTCAGAAACCGTCCATGCAAGGTCTTTAGTAAATGCTGCTGGTCCTTGGGTAACTAATCTTTTTGATGACGCATTAGATAGAAAGTCACCTAAAAAAATTAGACTAATTAAAGGCAGTCATATCATCGTTCCTAAAATCCATGATAAGGAACAAGCCTACATTCTGCAGAACGAAGACAACCGAATTGTATTTGTCGTACCTTACGAGGGAGAGTTTTCGTTAATAGGGACAACAGATATAGAGCACTTTGGTGATCCTAGTAAAGCCGAAATATCGGAACAAGAAATAGAGTATATTATTTCAGTTTCTAACGATCACTTTAAGACGAAGATTGAGCGATCCGACATCGTACATGCGTACTCCGGGGTTAGACCACTTTTGGATGACGAATCTGAGTCTCCGGATGCAGTCACCCGTGATTATACCTTTGAAATAGAGAAGAATATTGGTGAAGCCCCATTACTATCCATATTCGGTGGTAAAATTACTACCTATAGAAAGCTCTCTGAGGCTGCTGTAGATAAATTAAGTAGCTATTTCCCTAGTTGTGGAAAAGCCTGGACTGCAAAGGCAGTTTTGCCAGGTGGGAATTTTGACACTCCACAAAATCTTCTCGCTGAATTCAAAACCAAAATCAGTTGGTTGCCGGATTTAATGGCAAAAAGATTCGTCCGTACCTACGGCACACTAACCTATAAGATCCTTGAAAATTCAAATTCGCTTGACGATTTAGGTGCAAATTTTGGTATGAATTTCTATCAAAGAGAAATCGAGTATCTGATTGAAAATGAATGGGCCCTCACAGTCGATGATATAATTTGGCGTAGAACTAAGATGGGACTAATACTTACCAGCACTCAAATTAGCGCCATTCGTGATTTTATTGAGCATTACTTAAACCAAAGTATCAAGAAAAGCCAAATAGCATAGTTGTTTAAACTGAGTCACAGATTATAAAAGTTGCTCGAATATGTTCGGTTGAATGAGACTAATTTACCGAAAACAGCTTGGTCCGGAAACTTCCATTTAGGATTGTTCATCAAGTGCTAAACATACATCCGCTTATGGCAAAAATTTGTGCCATAAGCTTAAGCCTGGCTTCGGCCATCAGCGGACATAGTTTCACGACGGCTTCACGCCCAAAGCGGACTAAACAACTTATGTGGTCGAAAGGCATAGATACTGAGGAATCTGACAACCAATGGATTGATGCGTAATTTAATTATCTTCCTAAACGAGTAAATAATTATGTTTAATTATCAGCCAAAATGACAGTTTAAGAATTTTTAAGAAGATTTAAATGCCATTTAATTAACAAACTTATGATGATAGGCCTTGAATTTTTACATAAACACAAGGCCAAATATGATTTCCTTACCACGCGATAGCTTGATAAACGCAGCACTAATATTCGTTTGCCTGTTTACTTCTGTATCCAGCAACAATGCCATAGCACAAACACCAACGTCCGCATTTTGGCGAAATGCCACTGTTTATTTTATGCTCACTGATCGCTTCAAAAATGGTGAGCCGGAGAATGATTTAAGTTACAACCGCACTACCGAACCCGCTTTATTGCGCGGTTTTGAGGGGGGAGACATACAAGGCATCATTGATAAAATAGAAGATGGTTACTTCACTGATCTTGGTGTTGATGCTATTTGGATGACACCCGTCATTGAACAAATCCACGGCTATGACGACTCCTCAGGTATTACTTATTCTTATCATGGGTATTGGCCAAAGGACTGGACCGCAGTCGATGCCAATTTTGGAACCGAGGCTCAGCTCGCGCAAATGATAAAAACAGCACACGCACACAATATCCGAGTATTAATTGATGTGATAATCAATCATACCGGTCCAGCAACGCAAATGGATGTCTCTTGGCCTGACGAATGGGTGCGTACTCGCCCAATCTGTAATTGGAGTAGTTATATACAAAATACTCAGTGTGCCATAGCCACATCATTGCCAGACATAAAGACCGAGAGTGAAGTGCCTGTTGAGTTACCTGATTTTTTACTCGACAAGTGGCAAACAGAAGGCCGTTTAGAGCAAGAGTTATCAGAATTGGAGCAATTTTTCGCTCGAACTGGTTATCCTCGTGCCCCTAAATATTATATTGTTAAATGGTTAACAGACTGGGTTAGAGAATATGGTGTCGATGGATTTCGAGTGGACACAGCTAAACATGTAGAAGCCGAAATTTGGACCATACTTAAAAAAGAAAGTGAAATCGCTTTTGCTCAGTACCAAGCTAAACACCCACAACAACTCGCTGACTCTCAGCCGTTTTATATGGTCGGTGAAGTAATGAATTGGGGAATACTCGGATTTAAGAATGCGGTTGAGTCAACACTGGCCTACGATTATGGTGATAAACGAGTTAACTTTTTTGATTATGGTTTTGATGGACTCATCAACATTGGATTTGTTGAACATGTCCAACAAGATATTGAAAAATTATACAGTCGCTATTCTGCCTACCTCAATGAAGGCCCCATGCAAGGCAAAGGTATGCTCAACTATATTGGCTCTCATGATGATCAGGATTCATTTGATCGCGCCAGGAAACATAATTATACCACTGCCTTTAAATTGATGATGGCGCCCGGTGGCGTGCAAATCTATTACGGTGACGAATTGGCTAGACCCATGCTTGTTGATGGAAGCTACGGTGATGTGGGTATGCGCGCAAATATGAACTGGAATGATCTGTCACAGCTAGAAACCCAAGCGCTACTCACTCATTGGCAAAAACTAGGGAAGTTTCGTCAACAATTCCCCGCAGTAGGGGCCGGGGTGCATCAGATGTTAAATGCCAGTCCTTATGTGTTTAAACGCGAGTTGTCTGAAGCGCAGACTGTCGTAATTGCTCAAGGTTTAGCTCCGGGTATTAAGTCCATTAAGTTAAACAGTGTTTTTGCAGAGGGTGTGGTCTTAAAAGATTATTATTCAGGGCTAAGCGCGCCGGTCAAAAATAACCGTGTTGAAATCAACACTCCATACGCTTATTTGTTACTTGCACCTGATAAGCATTAATTATTATGCATCAAGACAAACCACAGCTTTTGCAACAACGGCTGAATGACATAGCACAATTATTACGCAAGCATCCACTGGGTTTGGGTTTACTAGGCTTGGGCTCTAGTGGTAAACAATCGGACAGAATGGATATTTATTCGGATTTAGATTTTTTTGCACTGGTCGCTGAGGGTAGCAAACAAGCATTTATTGAAGACCTAAGCTGGCTTGGGGCAATTCAACCCATAGCCTTTTGCTTTCGTAACACGTATGACGGCTACAAATTGCTATTTGACGATGGTGTTTTTTGCGAGTTTGCGATATTTGAGCCAGCGGAATTAGTGCGTATTCCATTCGAGGAAGGATTATTCATTTGGAGAGATCCTAGTATTACCGAGCAATTGGCCGTGCCAAATAGGACTGCACCAGATATTTCAGAAAACATCGAATATTTGCTTGGTGAATTACTAACTAATTTATATGTTGGCATGAGTCGTTATCGACGCGGAGAAAAACTATCAGCTATGCGGTTTATTCAAGTTTATGCCCTTGACCGACTGGTAAACCTGTTAGACTTAAGGTTGTCTGTGACTCAGTTAGCTTGTCGTGATAAGTTTTGCATCGACAGACGCGCTGAGCAGCGCCATCCTAGTTATACAGCATTATTAGAAAAGTGTTTGCTTGGCAGTGACAAACTGCCCGAAGTAGCAGCGACACTGCTGGCGTTTACGGCGCAACATTACACTATTAATGCCGCACTTAAACAGCAAATTGAAAACTTGTTAAACACTGAAAATTTGCTTGTCAGCGCATACCATAGTGGATAGTGTATTTTAATTATTACCAACCAAAAACGTGATTTTAGATGAACTTACAGATTGACCGATTTCGCTTAGACGTCAAATCCCGAACTTTGTCATCTGCATCTGAGAGCCACGCCATTCGGCCTAAAACACTGGCCTTGCTGCTTTTTATGATAGAGCGTCAAGGCCAAATAGTTAGCAAAGAGCAACTTCTAAGTCACATTTGGGATGATGTCACGGTCAATGAAGGTGTGATTTTCCAATCCATCCGCGAAATCAGACAAATGTTTGCTGAGCTTATAGTGATCCAGAATCATCCGCGCAAGGGCTATCAATGGGTAGCAGAGGTTGTACCAATAGCGGATAAATTAGCACTACAAAAAACAGAGTCTGTAAATATACCAAACACCCACGCCGTTGCTAATTCACACAAGCGTAGACAACTTAACAGATGGTTACTTGCCTTAATTCTCCTGTGTGCGCTGCTTTGGCTCGGTATAACTTCAAAAAATAGTCGTCCTGAGGTGGTTATTCTGCCGATACAAAATTATGTTGATCGTAACGACTTGGGCTGGCTGGAAACACATGGAGCAATAAAAATAGCTGACATTTTTTCAAATGTCTCACCCAATACATCTGTTATTGCCTCGTCTGAGCTTACCCACCAGACAGGTGAGAAAAATGTTCTGAACACCACAGGGAACTGGCAACTTTCAACCTCGGTATATGGTGATGTTTACGATTATAAAGTGGTGTATTCATTGATTAGCAAACCGCAACAGTACGCAGGAGTCATTTTCGCTCATTCAATTGATCAAGCGATGCAATTGCTGGTTAATGTGGCGTTGATGGATATTAATCAAACGAGTCCCGATGTCACTACTCTGGGAGCAAACGTAATACAAAATACGGCATTTGCTAGCGCAATGGTGGCCTATGAAACAGACTGGGAAACGGCCATACGCGAATTGGAAAACTATCGCCTTAACTATCCGGACTCCTTTAAAGCAATTCAATATTTGAGCCGTTTGTATATCTGGCAGGGTGACTTAGACAGAGCGTTAAAAAGTATCAACACGACACTCTTAAATCCGAGGCTTAACATTGACGACAAATCCGAATTACTTTTCAATCTTGCTTTGGTCTATCAATATCAACATCCTGAACAGGCACTGGAAAATATAGAACAAGGGATTTCCTTAACCGAACAACCAGCCAATTGGCTAACCCGTGCTAAGTTAGAGGAACTACGGGCAGATATATATTATCAACAGAATCATATGGTTGAAGCCTTAAGGGGATACCTTAAAGCCCAATCTTTTTATGATCAGATTAAATCACCGGTCAAGACTGCGAGCTTACAGCTTAAACTCGCGGCATTGTATATAGGCAATCAACAACTTGATATGGCTAAGATTTCTTTCCAAAAAGCAAAGACAGCTATTCAACTGCATGAAATGTCTTTTCTATATGCAACTTTATTAGAATTCGAGATGCGACATAATGTTTTGCTCGATTGAACGAATCAACTGGGTCAGAGTTGTTGATTTTTAAAAAGTCTGCTTTGGGTCGAATGGCGTTGTACATTTATGTTCGCTTGGGCCGAATCTAGACTAATTTACCAAAATAATATTTAGGTACCATACTTATATCTCCATGTAATTGGAGAAAGATAATGTATGCCTTAACCATTTATACCCCAAAAGAACCTTGGAACAAAAATAAACTTGTTGGGCAAAAACTTCCGCTCAAACTACAACAAATTTGGTCAATTAGAATACGCTTGGAAATGTCCAACAAAACAAGAGATCTAGCACTTTTTAACTTGGCAATAGACAGCAAGTTACGTGGTTGTGACCTCGTCGCGTTGCGGGTCAGAGATATTTGTCATGGCAACACCATCCAATCTAGGGCGATTGTCATTCAGAAGAAAACACAGTTACCTGTTCAGTTTGAGATAACTGAAAATACTAGAAAATCTGTTTCAGAATTAATTACGAAACAAAGTCTAGGTCAAAACGACTATTTATTTGGCTCGAGAGCTAAACCTTCAGATCACATTTCTACAAGGCAATATGGCCGAATTGTTGATAATTGGATTGTTTCAATCGGGTTAGACAAAACACAATATGGTACTCACACGCTGCGAAGAACAAAACCATCTCTCATTTATAAAAAGACGAAGAACTTAAGAGCTTGTCAATTATTACTTGGACATCGAAAGCTTGAGAGTACCGTTAGATATTTGGGCATCGAGGTTGATGATGCACTGGAAGTTTCTGAAAGTATTGATGCATAACTTGACTGCCATTGGATGATATTTTCTTTGGCACGTTCTCTCTTAAATAGGATGCCGCGTTGTAAGCATTTGGCTAGGCCGTTGCCAAATATACTCATTCCGCACTTTTGAAGGTAACTTTGGCTTCACGCCCAAAGCGGACTAAATGTCTTACGTGTTTTGTTTTTCATCTTGGCACCTAATACTGCTATGAAATCAATCATAACATCTCTTAATAGGTGGCCAAATTAACTATGCCACTACAACAAGCAATCTGATACGTCAGTGTTAAATTTCTTAGAAAAAGTTGCCGTGCTCAGAATACAGCTATTAAATGAAGTCGCTTAATACGGCTATCACCACGCTGATTGCTGCGGTTATAAACAAGATAACGGCAAACTTCCAAATAAACCTGATCCAGGTTGACCAGTCCAATCGCGCCACACCCAGACAACCAATTAAAGATGCAGAGGTTGGGATTACAATATTCGTCAGGCCATCCCCTAACTGAAATGCTAGTACTGCCACTTGTCTGCTCACTCCAACCAGATCAGATAGGGGGGCCATAAGAGGCATTGTTATCGCTGCTTGCCCCGAGCCTGAAGCAACAAAAAAATTGAATATCGACTGAAACAAAAACATAAAAAGGGCGCTTGTTATGCTGCCAAAATCGGCTATTGATTCACTAGCATGATAAAGCAGAGTATTGAGCACGGAAGGGCTGGATACATCATCGCCGCCTAAAATTAACACTATGCCCTTGGCCATGCCGACAATTAACGCTGCTGGCAGTAAATCTTTGGCTCCTTGCTGAAACGCCGCCGAGGCATCATTCATACTCATTCGTCCGGAGATCTTACAAATAATAGCCACTACTATCCCCATAGCAAAGAACTGACTGGCAATTTCGGGTATGTAATATTCGTATTGGGTGACTCCCCAGATAACCCAAATTACTCCCGCTAAAAAGCTCAGTAATATGGCGCCGTCGGCTTTGTTAAAATTAACGTCTATGCAGGATTGTTGCTGACGAAAATGCTGGTCACTGTGAAAGCTTAATGAAGATTGCGGCGTAGTTTTTACTCTCCTGGCATACCATAAAGTGAACAGCAGGCCGATTGTAGTAAATATAGCCCACAAAATGATGCGGTAACCCTTGCCTGACATTAGAGGAACATCGGCAATACCCTGGGCGATTGCAACGGAGAAGGGGTTCATCCATGAAGTGGCAAAACCAATTTGGGTTGCCACGTAGGTTATTAGTACTGCGGTAATGCCATCGTAGCCCAACGCTATGACCACAGGTACCAACACAATACAAAAGGCAATGGCCTCCTCGCCCATACCAAAAATGGCACCACCAAGTGAAAACAGCACAAACATTAATGGTAAAATTAGCATATCTGCCCGCTGAGTGCGTTTAATCAGGGTCAATATGCCATTGTTGATTGCGCCCGATTGCATCACGATACCAAAGGCTCCACCTACAATTAGAATAAAAGCCACAACCCCAACCGCAGAGCCCCATTTGTCGCCAGATACAAGTCCTTCAAACGCGTAGTTCATCACACCAACTTCGCCACTGTCAGCAAATATGGGAACGCCAGGTCGCTGATTTGTGGCATAGGTAAAACTGCCTGCTTTAATTAATGTGCGTGTTTGGCTTACTCCGTCAACTAATTTGTCAACTTGCTCAGTTTGAAACTGCCCTGCGGGGATCATATAGGTGAGAACAGCGGCTAATAATATTACAAAAAACAATATTACAAAGGCATCTGGCATGCGCTTGCCAAGTTCATTTGGAACTGAATGTGACTGATTAGTTTGCATTTGATTACACCTGGATTGCTTCGAACACTGTGTTTGCTAAAGGAAAGAGGAAAATACGAAAGCATCTGCCCCTCATGTTACCTGCCTAAAATTAAAAAATAGCTAACGAACAAACGACAAGTTGGACCGTAGATCATGATTGTGGGAATCAAAGTTACGACTTGAGCTATTGTTGAGTGCTAATTCCGTCAGCCACTAGGGACTCATTAGTTTGCCGGTGCGGAAGGCGTCGCGTCCGGCAATTTTACCTATATTCATGCCACGTAGAAGATGGCGGTGGGCGGTACGAGCGAAAAATCGCCCTGATACTGATGCGCATACGGCCGTTGTGGTTCCGGTAGTTGGGTCGATAAGGTCGGCCAGAAGCTCACCAGCAAGTACATCCTCACCTAGCTCTTTTTTAAAAACTACTATTCCAGAGTGAGGAGCTAATACTGGCTCCACTCCTTCAAGTGGGGTGGGCTGACATAGGCTCTCAGGTAGCTCTGGCACAACTTTTTCTATACATCCTGACGTTGCCAGAAAGTTGATTATCGCCATCGCATCTGCTTGAGCTAATTCATAGTTCACATCTCGTTCCCCTCGTAATTCCACAGTGACTGAAAAGCAGGCGTCGGGAATAGGAAACTTGTCGTTAAAATGTGCAGCTAAATCCAACCACAAACGACTACAGGTTTCGTCAAAGGGACTTTCACCGGTATTGGGACTTATCAGCACTGCGTGGGCGCCCATTAGAGAGGCCAGAGGTTTAATTGCATCCTTAAATGGTGTGCTGGTATAGAGATGCATAACTGCTTCATTGTCACAATGTAAGTCGAGCACGATATCGGCATCAATAGCGAGGCCAAGAAGGATCTTTTTTAATTCATCAGCATTTGTCTTAGTAACGATATTAGCAACTGCTTTGCGGGCATATTCCCGAATTAACCGCGCATTGCTTTGCTCATCATCACCTAATAACGGAGCAATCAGACCTAGCAATGACGGGGTAATGTTCTCAAATTCACGATTGAAATTTATTCCTGTGGTGAAATCAAATCGTCCAAACGGCACGCCCATAAGTGCTTGAGATAAACCTAATGGGTTTGCCGCAGGCACCAAAACTATCTCCCCCCTAATTAAGCCTGCTGATTCTAACTGCAGTAATTCTTTGCGTAAAAACTGCGCAACCAATAGGCCAGGCACTTCGTCTGCGTGCAGTGCCGCTTGTATGTAGATTTTTTTCCCTGTGCCGACAGAGCCGAAATGTAGACTAAGTAATTCAGCATCTGCAGTATTTTCCATTGCAGTAATAGGGTGACGTTGTATTTGCATAGAAGCCTCATAAAAAATAAATATTTTTGCTTTCACGAGTATGTATAAAAAATTACATAAAGTACATTAATGTAAATAATATTACATTTATGCTTGAGTTTTATTACTAGAGGGCATAGAGTAAAAATTAAGCATCTGCAGTATTGGAAATTAATTAATGGTCTTCGTAGGGGAAATACGCCAATGAATCCAGCTAAAACGAAGGGCAAGAAACGCACAGTGGACAATGTTCAGTCACCTGAAATTGCATTTTCTATGTCGTCTATAGGGCAATTGTTGATGCGGGTGCTTAAAGAGGGATCAACGTCAAATCGTTTAGTAGCCGATTATTTTTTACGCAACCCTATGCGCGTAACAGTGCTGAGTGTTGCTGAATTAGCGGAAAGCTGTCAGCTGTCAACGGCTACTATTAGTCGCTTTGCTCGAGATTTAGGATTTGAAAGTTACTCGGCCATGCGCGCAGCTGTTGCAGATACAATTCAAGCCGCGATGCTGCCCGTAGAGAAGTTGCGTAGCACCATAGAGCAGCGCAAAGGAGCGGCGGATCCAATTAGTCAGAGCCTGGAATTTGCAGCGGCGAACATTGTTACCACAAATCAAAATTTATCCATGCAAACTATCTCAGATGTGGTTCAGAAAGTAACTAATGCTCGCACAGTCTACGTAATGGGATTTGGCCTTACCTCTCATCTAGCCGGTCTTCTTACCCTGCATTTAGCGCCATTTTGTACTCAAGTTATTGAAGTGTGTGGCTATGGTGGGAACGAAATTGCAGCAGGTCATTTGGCTAATGTAGACGAACGAGATGTCTTGATCGTGATTTCATTTCCGCGTTACACCATTGACGGCATTCGCTTAACACGCTTTGCTAGAAAACATAAAGCCAGCATCGTCGCCATTACCGATTCACCTGCCTCACCTTTAGCTGAATTGGCCGATTACGCTCTGTATGCAAAAAGTGACCAATCTGTACTTCCCAGCAGTGGAATAGCCGCACTAGCAGTGATTGAAGCTCTAGCCATAGCACTGATGGTCTCAGACAAAAGAAATGTGGAGAAAGCGGAAAAATTAACCGAGGCCATTTCGGTTTTTCTGTATGACGGGAAAGCCATCCCTGAGGTGAATAAGGACATCACCGGAAAGATTAAAAAAAATTAATTATAGATCTGAATTGGTATAGCTGACGCCCTTAGTGCAGCCAATCACCACACATAATATTCAAATCCTAATATCAAAGAGAAAGAGAACAACATGAAAAAACACGATAATACACTATTTAAATATTCTGCCCTAGCATTAGGGATTTCTGCATCGCTATTGACTTCTACTGCGGCCCTAGGCCAAGAAACACAGCAAGAAGCTAAGCAGTTAGAAGTTATTCAAATTACTGCAACACGCAGATCCAGTTCTGTACAGGAAGCGCCGCTAAACATCACAGCACTAGATCAGGATGTGATGAAAGATCAAAACATCAGCGGTCTGGAAGATGTGGCTCGTTGGGTACCGGGCCTAACCATTTCAGAACAAGGTGGCCGTGATGGACAGGCAATTATTGTTCGCGGTCTTAACACCAACTCTTCCGAGCGCGCAGCGGACGCAGGCACTGTGGCGACTTATTTGGGTGAAATCCCCCTCAATGCTGATATTCGTTTAACCGATGTTAAAAGAGTTGAAGTACTGATTGGTCCACAGGGTACCTTATATGGTGCAGGTACCTTAGGTGGTGCCATCCGTTATGTATTAAATGAACCAGAATTTGGCATAACGGAAGCAAAGGTGAGCGGTGATGTATTTACCTTAAGTGAAAGTAGTGGCAATGGTGGGGAAGTGGGTTTTGTTTTCAATACGCCATTGGTTGACGATACTTTGGCCTTGAGAGCAAGTTTAAATTATTACAACTCTCCCGGATATGTAGATTATAACTATGTAGTTAAAAATCCAGGTGTTTCGTTGCCCGATCCTTGGTTAGAAGGCGAAGCCACTGCTGACCACCTAAAAGCGGTTGAAGATGTGAATGATGAGCAGATTTCTACTGCAAGATTATCACTTCGTTGGATGCCGACAGATTGGTTTGATGGCACGTTAAATTATTATTATCAGAAACAAGAAAACGGCGGTAATTCAACAGTTCAATACAACGCCTTGAGCAGCGACAATGTCTTAGCGGACGAGATAGGCAAGTATGACTCAGCTTATCGTTATGAAGAGCCTAACAAAAAAGAAGACGCCCTGCTTAGCTTAGAGTTAACCGCCGATTTGGGTTTTGCTGAGTTGGTTTCTGCAACGGGGTATTCAACTTTTGAACGCCTAGGTCAGCGGGACCAAACAGACTTACTTTATAACATCTATGATGGCTATGCGGATATGCCAGGTTTTGCTGCTTACACTCGCGATACCTCAGATAACAGCAGTTTTGTACAGGAAATTCGTTTGGTTTCTCAAGGTGATGCCGCCCTAAGTTGGATAGCTGGCGTGTATTACAGCCATGACAAATCCGACGTGCAAAACCTCGAATTTACGCCAGGTTTGACCGATTTCTGGTTTGACTCCGATTTTGTAAATATATTTCCCGATCTCGAATATATAGCTCAGAGTCGCTCTGACGATAAAGAATCGGCCGTTTTTGGCGAAGCCGCTTACAAGTTTAATGAGCAATTGACTATTACGGTTGGCGCACGTTTCTTTAAATATGACCTAAGCGGCACATCAGCCAGTCGCGCCCCCTTCTACGATGGTGAAATTGGCAGTGTAGATGATTTATCCTTTAATGATACCGCTGCTGACGATACAGGTAACTTATTTAAATTCAATTCCAGCTACCAATTCTCACGTGATGTAATGGCTTATTTCACTGTCAGTGAAGGTTTCCGATTAGGTGGTGCCAACGGCCTACCACCTTGCGATGGCACTAAGCAGGTTTGTGCCGCACCAGATGAAGAAGCCTATGAGCCGGACAGTACTACTAACTATGAGTTGGGCTTCAAAAGTACTTGGATGAAAAATCGTTTGTACTTCAATGCGGCACTTTTCAACGTAGATTGGGAAAATGCCCAAGTTGCAGCCCTCAGTAAGGTTGGTTTTGAAAATATCACTGCCAATGCGGGTAGTGCAAATTCAAGAGGCGTGGAGATTTCCACACGGGCAATGTTAACAGACGAGTTCACTTTATATGGCTCATACGCCTTTGCAAAAGCAGAACTTACTGAAGATGTACCGTTTTTATTTGGTAAATATAATAAAAGAGACCTAGCGGCACCTGAGCAAGCTTTTTATGATGGTGCTGATGGTGATAGGCTTCCCGGCGCCCCAGAACATCAATTTTCTTTTGGTATCAATTATGAAACTGAAGTATTTGATGATCAGATATTGAATATCAACTATGGTTTCACCGCACAAAGTGATGTAGTCACTAAGGTCGGTCTAAAGGCTGATGGCGAAACGCTGGCTGGTTACGCTTTGAGTAACCTCTCCGCTAAACTAAGTGGCGAAGCCTGGTCAGCAACCTTCTACATAGATAATATGTTTGATAAGTATGCCTATACCTCGGTGCGTAGAGATAAATCCTGGGCTGGTATGGCTCAGTATGATAACAAAAACGCCGATCTGCCCGAGTTGCAACGGGTATATGGCCATTACATTACAAGACCTCGCACCATAGGTATAAAATTTACATATAATTTTGAAATCTAAACTGGTTTAAGATATTTAAGGGCACATAAAGTGCCCTTTCTTTTTGGTAAAATTTAACGTGACTAATATTAAGCAACTGCATCAAGCGGCAGAACAGGCAATTAATAAAAGGGACTACATTAAAGCCCATGGTTATTGTGTGGCTATTATTAAGGCACAGCCAGAACATGCTGATGCTTATTTTTTACTGGGTATTATTCATATTGAACTAGGCCAGATTAAAAAAGCCATCGAACTACTTAATAAAGCGGTCACGATTCTCGCTAACGAAGAATATTATGCCTATTTGGCAAAATGTTATTCGCTACAAGGTAATGTTGCTGAGACGGTAGCTTGGGCTAAAAAGGCTCCCCATCACAATATCAAGCAAGCACTGACACTGGATACTGTGGGTGTAGCACTAAGCCGTGTAGGAATGCATGAAAAGGCACTAGAGTATTTTAACAAGGCCCTAAGCTTGCAAGACGACAATCCGGCTTATTATTATAATTACGCTGTAGCCTGCAAGTTTTGTGGCGATTTCACTGCTGCGAAAACAGCTTTCGAGCGAGCCATCAGTCTTCGTCCTAATTATCATGAGGCTTATTATGCGCTAGCAGAACTGGGGCATACAGACAGTAGCGACAATCATATTGGGGTGTTGAAACAACTACTGGGTGAAACTGATGATATAGCTGCAACTTTGCATCTTGGCCATGCGCTTGCAAAAGAATATGAGTCTATAGGGAATTTCAGTGATGCATTTAAGACGTTGGCTAGTTGTAAAAAGACAAAACAGAATAAATTAGCCTATCACTTTAGTCAGGATCAGGCTTTATTCGATATTGCTCAGCCTCATAATTGGTCGATGTCCTCTGAAAATAATGGGGACTCAAGCGCAGCGCCCATCTTCGTTGTGGGAATGCCTCGCTCAGGTACCACTTTAGTGGAGAGAATTATTAGTAGCCATACTGATGTTAATTCGTGCGGCGAACTTCAGGATTTTCCTCTGGCAGTTAAGGAGTTAAGTCAAAGTCAGTCAAATAAAATAATCGACCTACCAACTTTTCAGGCAGCTCGGATGATTAATTTGAAGGCTTTAGGCGAACGATATTTACAGCGCACTGAGGCTGTTAGATGCAACAACAAGTACTTTATCGACAAGTTACCTTTTAACTTTTTCTATATAGGATTGATCCGACAAGCTCTACCCAATGCAAAAATAGTTTGCTTGCTGCGCAATCCATTAGACACTTGTATCGGCAATTACCGACAACTATTTGGTTTTAACAATCCTCATACTATGTATTCCTATGATCTGATGAATACAGCACGCTTTTATCGTCAATTTCATGTCTTGGTTGAGCGGTGGCAGCAGGTGGGAACAGATAATTTTTACTTACTCAATTATGAGCAACTTGTAGCGAAGCCTGAACAGCAAATAAAGCAGTTAATAGAATTTTGTGGATTAGAATGGCAAGAGCAATGTCTGCGTGCAGAGGACAATCCTGCACCTGTTTCTACCGCTAGTAAGGTACAAGTGAGAGAGCCCATCAATAGCCGCTCCGTCGGACGCTGGCATAAGTTTAAGCCTCATACAGATGAACTAGAGGCATTCTTTTTAGAGCACGGCATTGCTATAGAATAAAAATACTGGTTGGTATTAGACTTAGATGCAAATTAATCTACTAATCTGAATAACCGCAAAGCCTAACTTTTACGCTCTCAATTGAGATAAATTGGAAAAAATACGATTGAACTTTGAAACATCAAATGTAGGCTTTCTCAAGTATTCTTGCCGCTCCAACAGATAAGCTGTTTGGCCCGCTTTGGGTCGAAGGACTAAAACGCTGGTGCGGCAGAGCTGCGCAACTGCTTCACGCCCAAAGCGGACTAAAAATGTATCAAGTCAAATGGTAATTTTGATGACACATTTCAACGAACCTGCTCCTGTAAGTTCCATGTCCAAGTAATAACCGACAACCTCTTAAGTTTTTCATCTTGTTATAAATCAGTGATGGTCGGCAATTTTTCGTAAATTACTCAACTGTTTTTACAAAAAGCGAAACAAAGGTTTAAATCTGCCGCTAAGATAGCTATTGGTAGTCACGTACAATTTAACTTTAAAGCTTCAACTGATTGCGCTCTCTTTATTCCAGCAAAGCTAATTTCATATTTACCTAGATTATTTATAGGTAATGCTTATTTTTCTTGTACTCAATATATGATGTAATCTTAACGCTCTTGTTCATTTGACGAGTAAGCCTAATCCTAGATTGGTCATTTAAGATTAGTTAGTCATATATCATTCCAACAAAAGGTGTAAATTGCAGTTAATTAATATAATCGGTGTGTTGTGCGTTTTTGTGTTATTGATTTTGGCGGGGTTTTTGTTGAAGGTCAAAACACACAACAAGTTGGCAAATCGATTATTCGCATTATTCTTAACCCTTACGGCACTGAATTTAAGCGGTTGGTTTTTATGGCTGCTGATACCTGGCACTCCTGCTTTAGAAAAGTTCCGCGTTTCATTTTCATTGCTTGAAATGCCGGTGTTTTACTTATATGTATTGGCGATTTGTTATCAAAACTTCAAGTTAAAGCTCAGCCATATTGTTCACATTATTCCGTTTACGTTAGTCAATTTTCTAACTGTTTTTGAACTTTATTCGCTGGGTTGGTTGTCACTTGCGAGCAATATTCAATGGTTAGCTTACATTCTGTTAGTCGCCTTAACGTTGCAAAGATTTAGACGAATTTATCTACAGAATTATGCTGAACTCAGTAATCAGAGTTATCGCTGGTTAGCGCAACTTACTGTTGTCTTTGTGATTGCGGGTACCCTAACAACAGTCAAAGAAGTTATTGCTTATACATCTTATGAGCAGTTATTTCAGGGTCTACAGCTAGTCGTGGGATTATCGGCTTTATCTGTGACAACTTGGTTTGTTTTCAAGGCGTTATTGTCTCCCGAACTGTTTCGTGGCGTAGATGGCGAGTTGCAGTTGGTCGAAACATTAGTAAAACAAGAGCAGGGAGATACCGCAAATAAGTCAAAAAACATTGTTGATCCTTATAATTGCCCTGAAATTAATCGGGTTAAAGAGTATATGCAGCAACAAACGCCATATTTAGATCCGTCCCTTACGTTACAAAACTTGGCGACACAAATGCAGGTGCCCTCAAAAGACTTGTCAATATTGATCAACCATAAAATGGGTCAGCACTTCTTTGATTTTATTAATCGCTATAGGATTGAAGCCGCTACCAAATTTTTACAAGACCCTGCAAAGCAAAAACTCACGATCCTAGAAATTTTGTATCAGGTTGGTTTTAATTCAAAGTCGTCTTTTAATACTGCTTTTAAAAACCACACAGGGCTTACCCCCACTCAATACCGTAAAAACAATTTAACTCAAAAGGGTCAGTAAAATCGACCGAATAAAAAAGTCGAACCAAATATTTCATATTAAATGGTTCGACTTTTTTTATTCGGTCGAATCACTCAAGCAATACGATTAATTTTTTACAAGATCTATTGAATGAGGACTTACTAACATGTCTGTATACAACATCCGTTACATGACACTTTTAACTATTACATCTTTCACCCTAAATTTATTTGCGGCCCAGTCTGAATATCCTGTATTGGCTGAGCACGAGACAGTAAGTAAACAGATAAATGGAACAGAAATACATCGTTATCAAATATCGCTAACCACAGACCAATTCGCTGTACTTCGTTTAGATCACATGGAAGCGGATTTAATGATCACCACCTTTAATCCCGAAGGAGAAAAACTTGAAGTCTTTGATTTAACTGGCAGTGGCAGCGAAGAATTGGCAACTATTACGCCAGATATGACTGGCAACTATATGCTTGAGGTTCAATCGTTCACGAATTCGAAAAGGGCGGGAAACTACCTTTTAGAAGTGAAGGCTATTTCGGAAAAAGCTCAAACGCATGCAGAAAAAGTAGACCAGTATTTAGCAAGGTGGGATAGCACTACCTCACCGGGGCTAGCCGTTGCAGTGGTAAAAGATGGCGAGTTGCTCCATAGCAAGAGCTTTGGACTAGCAAATCTTGAATACGGAATTCCAATCACGTCTGACACGGTATTTGAAGTGGCTTCTATATCTAAACAATTTACTGCCTTCTCAATTTTGTTGTTAGCTGATGAGGGCAAATTATCGATTGATGATGAAGTGACTAAATATTTGCCTGAGATGTCTGACTTTGGGCATAGAATCACGTTACGACATTTATTGCACCATACTAGTGGCTTGCGTGAACAAGACGTATTGCGCGAATTAGCTGGGTGGCAAAGTGATGAAATTGCAACCCAAGCACAAGCGTTTAAACTACTTAGCATGCAACAAGAGTTAAATTTTTCACCGGGAGAAACCTTTGAATATAGTAATTCTGGCTATTTTTTATTAGCGCAAATTGTCAGTCGAGTCTCAGGACAATCTTTTGCAGAGTTTACAAAAAATCGAATCTTCAAACCTCTGGGAATGACCAGCAGTGCTTTTCCAACTGATTACCACGAGGTGATTAAAAACAAAGCTTATTCCTATCAACTCTCTGCCCATGGTTTTGCTAAAAGTGTGTTGATTTCAAATATGATCGGTTCAACAGGGTTAACCACAACGGTTGAAGATCTAGCCAAATGGGCAATTAACTTTGAACAGCCCAAAGTAGGTAACCTGTCTGTTATTCAAAAAATGAAAACACTTAATGTATTCAACAATGGTGAAAGCATAAATTACGCATTCGGACAGGTAGTGGATAAATTTAAAGGCGAAGAGGTACTGGGGCACGGAGGCACAATAGCAGGTTACAAAACGTATTTGCTTAGAATACCCAGCCAACGACTATCTGTGGTGGTGCTAGCTAATATGGATTTTCTCAACCCGCTCAATATGGCTTACGACATAGCTGACTTTTATCTACCAACAACCTCTCAAAAACCTCTAAGGGCTACCCTTCCGCCAACTGAAACATTGCTAAGTTATATGGGGGAATTCGAACTGTTGGGCGGGATAATTTACTCTGTTGGTCTAGATGACCAACAGCTTTATCTTCAAATAATGGGTGGAGCCAAACAACTTCTGACGCATTTGGCTGACAATGAATTCAGTTTTGGTAACAAGGGGCGCAAATTACGATTTGGTTCACTAGACAATAAAAACGTAAAACAACTTACCGTTGTTGAAGGCATTTATGGCGGGCAAACCCTCGTTGGAAAAAGGGTGGTAATTCCCTCGGTTAATATTGATTCGGTTGATTTATCTGAATTTACAGGACGCTTTTACAGTCAAGAGTTGGACACTACTTATGAACTGGTGCTCGAACACAATCAACTTAAAGCCCAAAACTTGCGCAGTGAAGTGTATTTGACGCCATTCGATGCCGATACTTTTTCTGGAACCACTGGGTCCTTTCTGCGAGCCGAATTTGTTCGCGATAGTAGCTCAGAAGTTTCTAGTTTAGAGGTGTCTGGAACACTGATAAATAAGCTTAAGTTCGTTAAGGTCAAATGAACATCAAATTAACCCCCAGTTCTATAAAAGATGGCTAATGCATGCTTCGGTCGAATTCGATCACCCATTTCCTGATCTGATTACAATATTGTTTACCAAAATTTAAACACCAGTTTCTGATTGTTTCATAACTGACGGTAATGCCTCTTGCTGCGAGTAATTCTTCGATGTCACGGAAGCTAAGTGTAAATCTATGATAAATCCACACAGCGTGACCGACTGATAATTTGGGATGGATAGCGATACCCCACATAAATATTAGTATTTTCGTGCCCTGATTATCGCACGCATCTTGGCCTGCTCGTAAACTTGACAGCATCCGATAAAATCACCACTTAAAAAATTAATAATGATCAACCTTAATTTGGAAAGCCCTAAACCGCAGATAGAGCGGTCAAAGATTCTGATAGTAGATCGAACACGACTCGCATACGTTTGCTACTTTTAAGTTGTTTATGAGCCACTAACCAGATTGGAAAATGGATAACTTCAGAGTCTGGCAGCACGCGTTCAACCAGTGGCTCTCTGTCGCCCACGGCTTCGATCATTATTCCAAGTGCAATCCCTAACTTAGTGTTCTCCCACTGCACCAGATGATTTTCAGACACCACCGAAAAATTGTCTTGGGTGACCGTCAGACCAAAATAACTCAAACCGGCAATGGATTCGTCACTACGATTAAAGCCTGCAAAATCAGCATTATTGAGTTTCTCTATAGTGATGGGATACCCCAACTTATCGAGATATTTTTTGGCACCGTAAAGGCGAGCTGCTACATCACACACTTTCTTAGCCACAAGATCTGGGTGAGTGGGCTGAACATTTCGAATGGCTATATCCGCCTCTCTCTGGCCAAGATTACTCTGTTCATTAGAAGCGATAACTTTAATTTTAATACCAGGATGTGACAATCGTAATTTCTGAATTATCGGGGGTAAACATAGGGCCGCAATTGAGTCAATGGCAGAGATACAGACTTCACCATCCAGCAGTTGCGATTGACCGCTGGCCGCGATTGACACTCGAGATGCTGCTTCAGACATTTGTCGTACGTAGTCAACCAACTCTAGACCAATCTGAGTTAACACCAGTTGTTTCCCAACTCGGTCAAACAAGATGACATCTAACTCGCTTTCAAGAGCTGCAACTTGACGGCCCAATGTCGGTTGGCTCATTCCGAGTGCGCGACCTGCTGCAGAAAGCGAGCCTTCCTCTGCAGTTACCAGAAAGGCTTTTGCACGATTCCAATCGAACTGTATTAAATTCCAACCCATGCTTTTTTGTATATCCTATGAACACCTATGGCGGATTGAACATGCTTTTTAGCATGGTAAAATCATAAACTCAATAGCCTCCGAGTAAATAAATTATGTTGGATATATCTTTTTTGAAGGCACTGCACACCTCAACTGGCATAGTTGTAGTGTTTAGCGGAGCAATGGCGCTATTGCTGAGTAAGGGGTCATTGCAGCATAAGTTAGCCGGTCGATTATTTGTAAGTTCAATTCTAATAATGGGGCCAGTCGTTTTGGCAGGAGCCTGGCTTTCACCTGGCAGTATATCGTCCTTAGGTATTCTTTTTATGTTCTTTATGATTTATTTAGTTGTATCAGCTTGGTCGACTATCCGGCGGGCAGATGGAACACATTCTCTCTTAGACATTTTAGCCCCCTTTGTTGCTGGGAGTATTTCGATTGCTGGTCTTATCTTGGGTTACGACGCGGTGAGTAACCCGAGTGAAGCTGAAGGCATTCCCCCCATAGAGGCTTACTACTTTTTTTCAGCCTTAGCGTTTATGGCTATGCTTCTTGATGCCAACCACCTTAAAAACTTCAGTGTTCGAGGTAAGTCAAAAATTATAAGACATGTTTGGAGGATGAATTGTGCTCTTTTCTTTGCAACATCAACTCTCTTTACTGGCCCCGGTTCTATCATTTTTCCGGATTCGATGCGTGGCAATCCTTTGTTATTGATTCCACAACTACTAGTGATCATCCTCGCACTTTTTTGGATTTACCGTTTATTGTTTTCAAAGCAAGGAACTTTACAAACCAATATAAGTAATTTAGCTAAATCATCCAGTTCCGTTAATTCAAACATTGAGAATCAATAATTATGAGAGTAATTCTTCTGTTATCCATGTTCGCCTTACTCATAGGTTGTAGTAGTTTGATAAAAAATGGCGCTATTGTTGAAGCTCAAAACGCCTTGAACCAGAGAGAATTTGAAGAGGCGTTGGAAAATATTGATATTGCCGAGTCTTTCGGTGAACTATCGGTAGCGAATACTGCAAAGCTCCACTATTTACGAGGCCAGTCACTTGAGGGGTTGGGGCAAAAAGATGAGGCTGCCCATAGTTATCGATACGTGGTTGAAAATCATGCCAAAAGCGCTTATGCAGGGCCATCTCAACAGCGCCTTGATGCCATTAAAAAAAGTGCTGTAGATTAACTTTATTATCACTCACTTTCTTCATTTGGCTGGACTCGCAGGTTAAATGTTACAACTGAGTATTAAAGTCACTCCACTCCTTCCGCTCTTGAATTACACAAAATCACATTCTTTAAATATTTGAATAAGTATCAAAAAATAGGCATGGAACAATGTGGTTAGTTTGCAGACATGACAACAGTATTAATATCCTACGGAGTTTAAAAAGTGAATATAAAAAATACCTTTAAGCAGGAGCTAAATGCATTTTTGAGTGCAAGTTTAGTAATAACAGCAATGACCTTTAGTGCTTACTCTATATCAGCTAGCCCTGATGTAACTGCACCAGTTATGCAATCACAGCCATCATATTCGACACCAAAAATGGCATCATCTAAAACGCAGTTAATTAGTAATCGATATTTAATTAAACTGAACGACCCGGCACTGAGTGTGCAAATGATTAAGCAGGCAAAGGCCTTAGCAATTAGTGGCAATACTAATGCCAAGACTCAATCGCTTCGTTCTAGTTTGAGTTCATCACTGGCTGCAAAAGAAATTAGACAAAAACTTATCAATACTCAGCAAGTTTTTAGTCGTCAACTAACTAATAAAATCAGTGGAGCAAAAGTCACACATCATTATACAACCTTAGTAAATGCGGTTGAAGTTGTGGCGGGACCAGATGATATTCAAAAGTTGCGTGAGCTGCCCCAAGTAAAGGCTGTTTATAAGGTTAGGCAACGTTACATTAATTTGGACAGTAGTCATGAAGTCATTAAATCAAATGCAGCTTGGCAATTACTGGGTGGAGAAAGTCAGGCTGGTAAAGGCATCAAGATTGCCGTTGTCGATACTGGTATCCGAAATAATAATCCCATGTTTTCCGATGGAGGTTTTAGTGCACCGGATTTAAGCAGTAACACTTATCTTAACCAGAATCCTGATTATTGTCGTTCTGAACAAGGTGACGCCAGTTTTTGTAATAATAAGTTGATTGTTGCACGGTGGGAAAATCCAGCGGAGTATGGCATGGAGGTATATGAAAATGAGTATTTAAGTCCCTTGGCTTTCAATGGGCATGGCACTCATGTAGCAGGCATTGCAACTGGCAATAAAGTTGCAATTGAATTTGAAGGCGTTAGCACTCTCATCTCTGGTGTAGCACCAGCTAGTTATTTAATGGTTTACAAAGCGATGTTTATTGGTCCTGATGGTAGTGCATCGGGTACTGATACGATGCTACTCAATGCTCTAGAGCACGCAGTTAATGATGGTGCTGATGTTATCAATAATTCTTGGGGATCGGGAGGTGGTGAAGATCCAAGTACCTCCATATTCAATGAAGTTTTTGAAAATGCTGAAGCACTTGGTGTGGTGATGGTAAATGCCTCTGGTAATAGTTCCGAGAATGGAAGAGGACAAACCATCAATTGCCCTGCATGTATCGAGTCGGGTATTGGCGTGGCCAATACAACCCATGGCCGATTTCTTGGTTTGCGCATGGATGTGGCCGGTGTTGAGTATAATATTTATCCAGATAAGCCGATAGAGCAATCTTTGCAAATGTCATTAGTATCATGGAATAGCTACGATCCTCTAGGTTATGAAGGTTGTTACAAGTGGGATACCCCTGTCTTTGATAATGCTTTGGTGGTAATAGACTATAAGCCCGTTTGTACTTTTGAAGAGGTGGCTGACAACGTAAAATCAGCAGGCGGTGCAGCAGTGCTCATATATCAAAGTGGCGCATATGGTATGGGCACCTATGAGCCTTTTGAGCCCTTTCCAGGAGGCTATTCTCTGCCTATTTTTGGGGTATCACGTGAAACAGGATTGGAGTTACTTAATTTAGCTTATACCGGTAAATTAACTGCCAGTATAGATAAACAGCCCACTCGCAATATTGAAACGCAATATGTAGATAAAATGCATCCCTTTAGTTCAAATGGTCCAAATGTTGATGCAACTTATTTAAAACCAGATATGAGCGCCCCTGGTACAAATATTCTATCTGCTTACTCGCCAGAAGAATTTGTTTCTTCTCCCTTGCCGGGGTTCACAGCACCATCTGATGGACCATTTAGCGGTACTGATGGTCCAGTATTTGCCATGTTAACAGGCACAAGTATGGCAGCTCCCCATGTTGCAGGGGCCGCTGCTTTGCTCAAACAAGCTTATCCTAAGTGGTCACCTCTGCAAATAAAGTCTGCCTTAACCTCTACAAGTAATCCTAATGTATTGCTTGGAGAAGAGTTGGCAAGCCCATTTTGGCAAGGGGCGGGTCGGCTAGATTTAGAAAAAGCCATCAATACACAGTTAACATTTGATAAAGTATCTTATTCAGACCCTGCTTGTATTCTAGATTGTAGCTTTACGAATAAGATGCAAAATATGACTGATACTGAAAAGACATGGCAGGCGACGGTGGTTTTTGACGACGGTCTTACCACTGGTAGTTTGTCTGCCACTACTTTTCAATTAGGGGCAAAGGGCTCAACTACTGACCACGCCGACTTCACTTTAACCGTTGACACCTCTTTATCAGTACCGACCAAATGGACTAAATGGACATCGGGTAAAGTAATACTGACAGACGCTGAGCAACATACTCAACACCTGCCCATTGTTGTTTATGCTAATGATGCCAGTAATACAGCGGTACTTAACCTAGTTGCCAATAGCAGTGGCCTTGGCAGTAATGACGAACTGTCTTACAGTGCTTTTTTCCGAAACAAAAACTTTACGACGGCCCCTGAAGTCAGTATTCAGTTACCAGACAATGTGAGCTTTGTTAACGGTAGTGAGCACATTAGTGTTAATCGAGGTGCAAGCACAGCACTAAACTATGATAGCAATTCACATAGCCTCAAATGGCAGGGAAATTTGCAACTTGGAAGCATGCAACTCCAAGAATCCAATCCATGGGGGAGTACAACACTTGCGTCACTCGGTGTCGAGCCTATCAAATGCAGTGGAATAGACTCTAATTGTGCTTCTTTTAACACCCTTATCGATTTTGATTTTTACTACAGCGGCAATCAGTTCAGTCAGCTGACAGTATCTGACAATGGTTTTGTTGTACCCGGAAATGTTGCTATAAGGGATTTGGCCGCGCTGTTTAATCAGAACTTGCCGCAAATCGGTGATTTAAATAATGTCATTGCACCGTTTTGGACTGAGTTTTATACAGAAGATTACCAAACGGATGATCAAAACGGATCGGGTACTTTACGCAGCGGTATTAGAGAAGTTAATGGCAGTTCCTACCTTATTGTAGAGTGGAATAGCCTGATACTACCTCAGGTCGAAGGATTTGAAGTAGAGAGTCGCTCATATACGTTTCAATTGATCATTGAGCAAGGTACAGACAACATTTGGTTTAATTATATCGATATTCCATCCATGCCAGAGAATGTGACGATTGGCGCTGAAAATACTTGGGGTGACATAGGTGTCAGCTATTTCTTTGATGGTGAAGGACAACCTTTACCGACTTTTATTAGTGATAATGGATATAGTCTTAAACTGACTACTCAACTAGAAGGTGTCGCTCAGCTAGATTTTTCAGTAAAACTTGCTGACGAGCAACGTTATGCACGAGGTGATAATTTTACCGTCACTGAGGATGAAAAAATCGTACTAGATGTTCTCGAAAATGACACAGTGGCAACTTCTGTAGTGATATCTGCTGAACTTAATGCTGGGCCCAAATACAAAGCTAAACGAACACAATTGTTTTCGGTAGATAGTTTAGAGCCAAGTAGCTTAGAAATTCGTCAGTCGCCACAACATGGCAGTGCTAGCATTCTAGACGGTAAAGTCACATATTTGTCTAATTCAAATTATTCAGGTCCTGATAGCTTTAGTTATCAGGTTGCTGCTACTAATAGTAAAAATTCACAAGAAACTTTCGTTGAGTTAAATGTGCTTAATGTTAACGATGCGCCGGTTTGGGTAACAGAATCAAATAATAGTCCTGTTGATATTAAGGCTGGAAAAGTTGTTAAACTCAGTGTGCAAGCAAGTGATCCGGATAATGATGCCTTAACCTATCATTGGACTCAAACTTCAGGTGTCATTGTTGATTTTTCTCAAACAGATAACGTCATTTGGTTTAACGCCCCGTTGAAAGACAACAAAACAATCATTTCATTCGACGTAATTGCTAGTGATGGAGTACTTAGTACCACAACTCTTAATCAAAAAGTCATGGTTAAAGAGAATAAGAGTGGTGGAAGTATAAACGTACCTATTTTACTTATTTTACTTATTTTTAGATTGCTAACCTTACGGTGCATCTATAACAAAGTGTGATTATGAGTCAATAATAGAGTGTAAAAATCTCAAAGTGATCTTTATATAGCACTCTTTTTAAGAGCCTTGACGTGGCGCCCGGCAGCTGACTGGCTCTTATAAAGTGTGCGGTGTTCTATTAGCAAACAGTTCATGCTTTTTCGTATATGCATGAGCGTTTTTGGTTAGTTAAACATGCGTTTAAGCATGTTAAAGTAATTTTATTGTTGAAAATATTCCCAATATCCCCTGCTTGGAGCGTTATATGTTAAAGATAATATCCAACACTAGAGCTATAAATTATGGAAAGTGAATGCCTCAAATATATTTTCTGCACTTTTTGTCTTTCATTATTACTTAGTTGCTCAACACAAACTAAAAGCGTCAACGAATCAAACATTGATTTTGTAATGAGAATTTGTGAGAACAATATTGGCGACCAAGAGTCTTATAATAAATGTTTAAAATCAGCAGTACAGTCACTTCTAAATCAGCCTGACAATATACCAAAAAAGGAAGTACATTTTCTATTGGCGCTAGTAAATGATGTTGTTAATCATCCCAAAAATTAACATATAACAAGCTGTTAAATCAGGACAAAATACAGTTGGCTGTGTTTCGTTCCTCAACATTTAGCCAACAATATTTTGCCCACTAGCGAGGGCGTTATGCTTATCAAAGGAGTTAGTATTGATTTCAGGTTATAAAATCAGTTCAGAAACAGATGATATGGATGTATCAGTTATTCACGGTTACATTTCTAGATCTTATTGGGCTAAAAATATTCCATTAAACACAATGGAAAAAGCAATTAAAAATTCATTATGTTTTGGTGTATTTACTGATTCAGGGAATCAAGTTGCTTTTGCTCGGATGGTTACAGATTCAGCAACATTTGCTTATTTAGCTGATGTGTTTGTTTTAGAGGAACATCGCGGTAAAGGTATTAGTAAGTGGATAATGACAAATATTATTAAACATCCAAATTTGCAGGGGATCCGTCGTATGGCGCTTGCTACAAGTGATGCACATGGTCTGTATAAGGAGTTTGGCTTTAAAGCATTAAAATCCCCAGAATCATTCATGGAACTACATCAACCAGATGTGTATAAATAAGCATAACAAGCAATTCAACAAGGACAAAAAACAGTTGGCTGTTTTCGTTCCTCAACATTTAGCCAACAATATTTTGCCCATTAGCGAGGGCGTTATACGCTAAGGAGAATTCATGCCAAGACTTGATGGTAAAATTGTATTAATCACTGGTGCAGCTAGAGGAATTGGTCAAGCAATTGGAGAATTGTTTGCTACTGAAGGAGCTACAGTTATTTTATCTGATATTAATGATAAATTAGGTAAAAAAGTAGCATTAAAAATTGGTGCCCAAGCTGAGTATATGCGCTTAGATGTATCGCAAGAATTGGATTGGGAGAATGTGACCAATAATATTAAAAATAAATATAATCGGTTAGATGTTGTAATTAATAATGCGGGAATAACTGGTTTCTTTGAGACCAAAGGGCCACATGACCCTGAAAACCTTGATCTTGAAAGCTGGCATAAAGTGCACCAAACAAACCTAGATGGGGTGGCCTTAGGTTGTAAATATGGCATTCGATTAATGAAAAATTCAAATGCTGCAAGTATTGTAAATATTTCATCAAGATCTGGCATTGTCGGTATTCCTGCTGCATCAGCTTATGCTTCAAGTAAAGCTGCTGTTCGCAATCACACTAAATCTGTTGCTTTATATTGTGCGGAAAAGCGATACCCAATACGCTGCAATTCTATTCACCCTGGGGCTATTTTAACACCTATGTGGGATGCAATGTTAGGTAAGGGTAAGCAAAGGGATGCTGCAATTAAAAATATTGCTGCTGACGTTCCTTTGTGTAATATGGGTGAGCCAATTGATGTTGCATACGCTGCTTTATATTTGGCATCTGAAGAATCTAAATATGTAACTGGTATTGAATTAAATATCGATGGTGGAATCTTAGCAGGAAGTACTGCTGCTCCGTCAAAAAGTTAGCGTATAACAAGTTGTTAAACAAAGACAAAATACAGTTGGCTTTTTGCTCCTTTGTCGCTAATTTTAGCAAACTATATTTTACCTGTTAGCTGGCCGTTGAGGCTGTAGGATTTCTCTAAAAAACAAAATTTTCATGTTCGTCTTATTATTTTAAGCTGTCTTTTTTAACCTTGAACCCCTCAGTTAGCTGTGATCTAATATATATTATTCCGCTAGAGATAATATCTCATGGGCAATTACAAACCTGATTTATCCTGCCAAAACAAGTTCATTCCAGTTAACTTTTCAGAGCAAATTCTGCCTAATACCATTGAATATGCGCTGTGTTATATAGTCGAAAATAATATTACTTGGTTATGCCCATGGATTAATTAGTAATCGGCTTTTTTGCCAAAGCCTGCTAAATCAATATTCACTTTATGAGTGTGTCGGGTGATGTACAGCCTCATTACATCTGCATCGCGTGTCTCAGTGTGTAAGCAAGTGATCCGGATAATGATGCCTTAACCTATCATTGAACTCAAACTTCAGGTGTCATTGTCAACTTTTCTCAAACAGATAACGTCATTTGGTTTAACGCCCCGTTGAAAGTTAAGATAACAAAACAAAACAAAACAATCATTTCATTCGACGTTATTGCTAGTGACGGAGTTCTTAGTACCACAACTCTTAGTCAAAAAGTCATGGTAAAAGAGAATAAGAGTGGTGAAAGCATAAACGTACTTATTCTACCTTTTTTTAGGATTGCTAACTTTGTGGCGCAGCTATAACAAAGTGTGATTATTAGTAAATAATAGAGTATTAAAATCGTGAAGTGGTCCTTATGTAGCATTCTGTTCAAGAGCCTTGAAGTGGTGCCGGGCAACTGACTGGCTCTGATAAAATGTTCTGTGTACTTTGTAAAATGAGCCCTTCATTAGGTTAACCAGAAAAAATTTTAAGTGATTCTAATGGAACTGTATTAGCACACAGCTCATGCTTTTTTGTATATGTATGGACGTTTTTGGCTGGTTGAGCATGCGTTTAGGCATGTTAAAATAATGAGATGAAATATTTTGAGAATCAATAATTATGAGAGTAACTCTTCTGTTTCCCCTGCTCACCCTACTCACCCTAATTCTGGCTTGCAATAATATAATGAAAAGTGACGAGTGTGGTGAAGCCTTAAATAACAGAAATAATACAGACTTATCGGAAAATATTGATATTTCAGAGTCTCGTAGGGGGCTATCTGAAACCAAGACTGCAAAGCTCCACTATTTACAAGCTCAGTCATTAGAGGGGCTGTATCGCAAAGAAGTGGCAGATCATAGTTATCAATATCCGATTGATGAGCATGCCACTAACGCTGATGCAGGGCTATCTAAACAGCGACTTAACGCACTTATAACCTATTGTATGAGCAAATATTCATCGCTATGCCCAATCATTTTGCATTAAATAATAGTGAATACTAGCAGTACCTTTTACTGGCCTTAACTTTGTGAAAATGGTGCTAATGTGCTCGTAAAAAATATCCAATACATAAAAGAACGTCTACATAGCGGCGTTTATATTCTAAATATCTAACCATGGTGTTGTTAATGATTAAACGAAAAATTTGCCTAAGTTTATTAATGCTAGGAGTATCTGCATGCTCTACAGTTACCCTATCCCCTGATGGCAAGAATAAGCTTGTTAACAAACCCACCTATGAGGAAAGTAAGCCATTTTATTTTTGGGGTGTGGTTGGTGAACATCACATTGACGTTCTTGCAATCTGTCAAACACAAGAACCGCTGCAGATGCAATCTCAACAGACACTGTCAGATAGCGTTTTGGCTTTACTAACTATTGGTATCTATGCCCCACATACCGCAAAAGTTTGGTGTCCTAAGGAGGAACTTTAATGAGAAAAAGTATATTGACCATTTTGGTAAGTGTTATCGGTTTTTCAAGTTGTACAACGATGTATTTTGATAGAGGTGAGCCCTTTCAATCAAAGAACAAGACGGCATTATGGCATCATAACTTTGCGCTTGGTTTATACGAAGGTTCCCCACCCGTAAACTTAAAAAATGAATGTGGCAATGTACCTTGGAACTCAGTTAAAACTGAAACAACTTTTATTAACGGTTTTGCGGGTGAAATTGTCAATTTAGCGGGACCTATTTGGTACCCAAAAACAGTTGAAATAGTATGTGATTAGAATAGAGATAAGTGCGCGATGAGTCCAATTCATCTCTAACTGTTTTTCCCATATTAATTTTAAAGACTGTTCATTGGCGCGAAAACGAATCAATCAGTCTCTTACAAGGTCAGAGTATAAAGAATTATGAGTAAAAATTTATTAGCAAAATTTGTCACGTTAATAGCTACAGTAGTGGCTATAAGTAGTGTCTATGCCGTGTCTGCTGACGAGCAACAAAATCAACAAGACAGCTGGCAAGTGAGTGCGGGGCTGGGGGCATTTGCTGCCCAACAGCCCTGGAAAGATGCAGAAATTCTAGTATCTCCCTTTCCCGTCCTGAGTCTTAGCCATGGCCGCTGGACATTTTTTGGGGAAGGCCTGGTAAACTACTCATTATGGAATGAAGGCTCCTTCTCATTTAGTGTAGGTCTAGGCTATCGTGATGAAGGTTATGGTGCTGAAAACATAACTAAGGCCAGTTCGTCGGACAATATAGTATTTGATGGCTACAAAACGCCCGAAGGCGATATTACCTTTGATATTAGGGCCGGATGGGCTCAATGGTTTGCCGAAGTTCATCAGGATATTTCCGGTAATTCTGAAGGAATGAGTAATAAGTTTGGTTTTCAATATCCCGTATATTCAAATAAGCGCAATTTTAATTTATCTGCCAGTGCTTTTATAAATTGGCAAAATAAAAATTATGTACAACACATATATGGCATTAGCGGCGAGCAGATCGATGAGGCTCAGGGGCGCATAGCCTATATACCCAATGCAGCAACCAACTTTGGTCTGAATATTTCCGGCCAATATAGAATCAATGAACGTTGGAGTTCCATGTTTGGCGCTGAATATTTAAAGTTGGATAACGCTATTACAGGTAGCCCACTGTTAGGTCGTAATGCTGTTTCTAAAATATTTGCAATGGCCATCTATGCTTACTAGGTGTGCTTATCAGGAGGGCCATTTCACGAGGGGGCATAGTTTCGTCACGTCATCACAATTTGCCGTTACGCCTTCTTTATTGAGGGCGTAACGGCATTGTCAACTTAACGAGTTTAGATGATAAGAACGAGTTTTTAGTAGTTTATGTCAAATTCTCGACGCAACTAATCCTAACCCATACCTTAAATACTCGAGAACGCAAGGTCCTATACGGTTCCTTCAACAAATGGGCCCAAGTCTGAACAGGTTATTATTAAAAGGGGTCAGCTCCTGTGAGATCCCCACGAAATCATAGTTGAGCTTTGGGCTCACTTATGAGGATTTGCAATGTTGTTTGTGCCGCTACCCAATGCCGTTTTAGTAATTTGAGATGTTTATCTTTGTGCGCTCTTAAACCGATAAATTGGTTTGATAAAACGTTTTTTCGCTGAACCGAATGACCTTGCCCTAACTATGCAGGCACTTTTTACTAAGAAACTTAAGCAAGATTGAGAAAAGTTAATGTCCGCTTTGGGTCGATAGCCGACCTAAATTCAGGTTATCAGACAATTTCTCGATTGTCTGGTTTTCGCTTCTAAGCAGCCAGTCGTAAAATTTTTACAGTCTCAATAAGAAGACTTTTTGTTGTTCTAAATTTGGAATTGCCTGAAGGTTTCCTTGTTGGATCAACTGCCATTAGGATAACAACCATTGAAGAGCCAATTGGCATGATTCAATTAACTTATTTCCCGTCGTATGAGCCCGCGAATTAAAAAACGGTTAGGGTTAAGGGCATCCAGCAGGTGCGTCGATAATGGCATTGACTCATGGCAAATCTGACTTGCAATGACTTCTGACAAAAGCGGAGCAGTGGTTAACCCTCGAGAGCCCAAGCCATTAAGCATATATAAATTAGGGTAGTCTGCGGCGATGGGATAATGACTGACGGGCAATGCTTTATACAGATCCCAATACTGTTGCCTTTGGGTATTGATATCCGGAATCGCACCAGCCATCGGCAGATGGTCCGCGGTGCTGCAGCGAGTCGCAGCTCTGCCATTAGCCTGACCGTTTAGTTCTTGTACCCAATCACAGTGCTTGAGTGAAGTTTGGTGCATGGCGAGGTTTTCTGTTTGCTCTTGCGGGCGATAGTCTGTTGAAAAGTCTTGTTTTTTGTAAGTTGAGCCTAGGGCATGCAGGCCTTCGTGGGCGGGGGTTAAATAACCCTTGTGACAAATAACGGTAGCAAGCTGGGTGAGCTTATCTGTGGTATCAATGTATTCAACCTGGCCGCGCACACCGCGCAAGGGTAAATCTGCTACTTGCTCAATATTTGCAAACTCGCTGCCCGTCGCCACTATTACAATATCAGCCTCAATAGGCGCTTGCTGTTCAAAGTGTAATTGCCACGTTTTTTCATGGCGCACCATGGTGAGTAGTTTGTTGCTGGTATGAATTCGACTCTTCGCTTGTTGCAATAGGGCAGAGACGAGTTCAGGTGGGTTGAGCCAGCCACCGAGGGGGAAATACAACCCGGCATAAGGTAAGTCGACACCAGCAACCTGCGATGCTTGCTCTGGTGTTAAGGCGCTGACCAGTTCTTGGGGCCACACATCGTGTTCGATTAGTTTTTGCTGGCGCTCAAGTACCTTGTCATTAAATGCGGCATGGAAGACACCACACCACTGGTGGGCGAATGGCACATTTTGTGTCACCAAACCCTTGTAAAAATTAGCCGCGTACAGATAAGCCTGAGCGTAAAACTGGCTGCTGATATTCGCGATAGCATTTAATTGCGGATAAAGCGCACCTTGATGATTACCTGAAGCACCCTGGGCTAAGGTCCCATCTTTGCAATATATATCGGCAATAAGTCCTCTTTTTGATAAAGCGTAAGCACAGTTAGCGGCGGCTAATCCTCCGCCGATAATGGCGATGCGAGGGGGCGTTCTGAGCGTGTCAATTGGGTCAGTTGGCAGATAAGACGCTCTGGCATAATAGGGCTTTGGCCATGGTATTAGTGCTTTATCGTTGAGTACACCACAGAGGTTATGGCGTTTTTGACCATGTCCTGGTACTTTTTCAACGCTAAAACCGGCGGCCGTTAATCCTCTTTTTACTATTCCTGATGCGGTAAATGTCGCATAACGGCATTTTTTTTTGGCTAATCGCGCCATTTGGCTAAAGAGTGAGTCAGTCCACATTTCAGGGTTTTTGCTCGGAGCAAAACCATCTAAATACCAAGTATCAACTAGGCCCTCAGGCGAGATAGATATTTGTGGTAATACATCGTGTACATCGCCTAGCCACAAATCTAACACTACACTGCCGTCTAGAAACTTCAATCGATGGCAACCCCCAACATTAGGTGGATATTGCTCAATTAGCGTCTCACTGTAAGGGGCTAAACTTACGTAGCGGCTCAAGGCTAAGGTTAAATCAGCTTTTTTAATCGGGTATTTTTCAATGCTAATAAAATGCAGATTAAAGTGTGGAATTGCGCCATCAGCGCGTAATTTAGCAAAAAGGGCTAAGGTAACTAAAAAATTGAGTCCGGTGCCAAAGCCTGTTTCTGCAATAGTAAAATGGCTGTCTTGCCAATCATGCCAGCGTTGAGGAAGTTGATTGTGCTGCAGAAACACATGATGGGTTTCCTCTAAGCCAAAGGCATCGGAAAAATACAAATCATCGAATTTTTTGGCAAAGGGAGTACCATTTCCATTAAAATGGATTTCAGCATTAGTTATTTTCAAAAACAAGATTTCCCATTGTGTGTCATCAATTAATCATTCGTTACGATGCAACATGCGCTAGTGTTCAATTCGCGGATAGTTTAAGGTAGAGGGCGTTAGGTAACAAATCCACCTTGTTGGATTATACCTACTTTAAGTAAATATTCGGATTACCGAGACAGTGTAAAGAGCAGACCAGTTTACACTGTAAAATCAGTAAAATATGCGACAAATTTTTGTTGAAGGGTTAAGCATGAGAAGAGCTGTTATCACTGGCTTAGGAATAGTATCGAGTATCGGTATTAGTAAAGAAGAAGTCACAGCGTCGTTAAAAGCAGGGCGTTCGGGCATTACTTTTTCAGAGGAATTCGAACAGGCGGGTATGCGCAGCCATGTTTGGGGCAAAGTTGACATTAATCTAGATGAAGTCATAGACCGTAAAATAAAGCGTTTTATGGGAGATGCGGCTGGTTACGCCTATGTTGCGATGCAGCAGGCTATTGATGATTCTGGTTTGACGGATGACATGGTTTCCAATGTACGCACCGGTATTATTGCCGGCTCGGGTGGCGCTTCGTCGCAAAATCAAGTTGAAGCGGTGGATATATTGCGCGCAAAAGGCGTAAAACGTATTGGGCCATACATGGTGACTCGTTGTATGGGCAGCACTGTTTCAGCCTGTTTAGCGACCCCTTTTAAAATTAAAGGGGTGAATTATTCAATCAGTTCAGCCTGTTCAACCAGTGCTCACTGTATTGGTAATGCCTTAGAGCAAATCCAACTGGGTAAGCAAGACATTATCTTTGCTGGTGGCGGTGAAGAACTTCACTATACTTTGTCGGCAGAATTTGATGCCATGGGCGCGCTGTCAACTAAATACAATGATGATCCCACTAAAGCGTCACGTACCTACGACGCTAATCGTGATGGCTTTGTTGGTGCTGGCGGTGGTGGCATGGTGGTAGTTGAAGAACTCGAACATGCCTTGGCTCGCGGTGCAAAAATCTATTGTGAAATCGTCGGTTATGGTGCCACATCTGATGGTGCTGATATGGTTGCTCCCTCAGGTGAAGGTGCAATGCGTTGTATGCAACAAGCAATGCAAGGTCTAGATAAACCTATCGATTATATTAATACTCATGGTACTTCTACGCCGGTAGGGGATGTGAAAGAGTTATGGGCTATTCGTGAAGTATTTGGCGATAAAGTCCCGCCTTTCAGTGCCACTAAAGCAATGACAGGCCATGCGCTCGGTGCTGCAGGTGTTAACGAAGCCATCTACAGTATTTTAATGATGGAAAATGGCTTTATAGCACCATCTATTAATATCGAAACCCTAGATGAGCAAGCCATCGGTATGGATGTGGTTACGACAACACGTGAAGCTGAGTTAACCACTGTTATGTCAAATAGCTTTGGTTTTGGTGGAACAAATGCAACTTTAGTCATGCAAAAATACAAAGCCTAAAAATTTAGGTTTAAGCAGTATAAAAAAGCCGTTCAGTTGAACGGCTTTTTAGTTTCTGAGATTTGAACCTTAGTTTTCGATCACCTTAAATTGAATTGAGCTTGGAAACTCCTCGCTGTGATAGAGCTTATGCTGGGCTTTAACAAAGTCTTCAGGCTTGGCTTCAAAGATATTCTCAACATAGTTTTGCGGATTCATATCAATGAAAGGAAACATGCTACTTTGTACTTGGATTTGCAGTTTGTGACCACGCTTGATGGTATGTAGCACATCTAATAACTCAAACTTAACCAAAGTCGGTTTGTTTGACTCAAAAGGTTCTGGTTGGCTCATACTGTTTCTGAAACGTCCGCGCATGGCATGCCAGCGCACTAATTCATGGCGATTGCCGGTTTCTTTGTCAATTTTGTCGGTATTAACATCCTTACCGGGGAAAACATCAACTAGCTTAACGATAAAGTCAGCGGCAGTTTGATTGGTCGATACCCATAAGTTTAAATCAATAGCGCCTGCTATTGTTTGATCTTCAGTGGCCACTTCAGTATTAAAAACCAATACATCGGGGCGCCTTGCGGCAAAACGCTGATCTTCGGCCATATAAGGTCTATCCCAGCCGCGACTGATTTTGGCAGAATGGGGAACTGGTTTTTTTGGATCGCTGACATATTCACTAAATCCACCGCGGCTTTCTTTGCCGTTAAGCAGTTTTTCGTCAGCACCCATATATAACACCACGTCTTTTCCTGCTTTAGGTGGCCAGCTTGAAAACTCACGCCAGCGGTTTGCCCCGGTTTCGAATATGGTGGCGGTGGCCAAAGGTGCAGCCTTTTCCTGTTTTAAATTTTGTTTAAAAAACGGCAGTAAAATATGCTCTTGAAACCATGAGCTGGTATCAAAGCCAAGTTGTGCCTCACCCATTTTGTCGCCTTCACCGCGGTTCCATTGACCGTGATACCAAGGACCCATAACGAGGTGCACGTTATCTTTTTTATTGTTCTTCGACATTGTTTTGTAGGTAGATAAAGGACCGTAGAGATCTTCTGTGTCATACCAACCGCCGACCACAAGGGTGGCAGGTTTTACGTTATCAAAGTGTTGCAATACATTGCGAGCTTGCCAATACTCATCGTAATTGGGATGTTGGGTTAATTCGTTCCAAAACGGGCGCTCACCTTTAAAATACTTAGCATTAATGTTACTTAATGGCCCAAGTTCTCGATAAAACTGATAACCGTCAGGCGTGCCTAAATCACGTCCTTCAATACCCTTGGCTTGTGGCCCATCGCGGGGTGCGTCAAAGGTATCAAAAAAGATAAATGCCATGGGTACAACAAACGCGCCATTGCGATGAAAATCATCAAAAAACCAATCAGCAATGGGGGCTTGTGGCGAGATAGCCTTGAGTGCTTTGTGACTATTAATTGCCCCTACTGAGGTGTAATAACCGGGATAAGAGGTTCCCCACATACCCACATTGCCATTGTTATTGGCAATGTTTTTTACTAACCAATCGATGGTGTCATAGGTATCAGTTGCGTCATCAGCGGCTTTACCGCCTTTTTTATAGGCGTCTTGGGGGCGCATATTAACGAACTCACCTTCAGACATATATTTGCCGCGCACATCTTGAAAAACAAAGATAAAACCTTCTTTTTCAAAAATTTCACTGGGTCCAAGTTGGGTTTTGTATTTATCTACGCCATAGGGCGCCACACGATAAGGTGTGCGTTGCATCAACATCGGCCAGCTTTTTGATTTGTCGTAGGGAATATAAACAGAGGTGAAGAGTTTTATGCCATCACGCATGGGTATTTGATATTCATATTTTGCGTAGTGGGAACGAATGTACTCCGCTCGTTTGTCTTGCTCTTTGGTATCGGCTGCTTGCACCCATGCGGCGTGCATCAACAAACTCAGCAAAGCCAATAGCCCGCCAAATGACTTAATTTTCATTACTCTTCCTTTTATTTTTATCTGTAAGAAATAGTGAGGTTTTATTTTTATGCATCTACTTTAGCCTACTATAAAGCGTTCTATCAAACGAACTACTTGAGTTGAATGAGGGAAAAAACAGGACTATTTATTAAAGATTTGTGCATGACCCAATGGCTAAACTTGGCTTAAATTCAATAACTTAGATTTATCAAACAAGGTGATATGCCCGTAGTGGACGCTAAGCACGTTTTCTTTTTGTAATTCTTGCAAAATCTTGTTCACAGTTTGTCTGGAGCTATGCAGCATTAAGGCGAGAGATTCTTGTGAAATATCCAGTGTGTAGGATGGTGGTAAGGCATCACTTTGCCTACTTGGCCATAGTGCTAAGCCATCAGTCAGCAATAGTAGACGACGGCACAGTTGGCCTTTTAACGACAAACTGGCCATTTCATCAATAAGTTTAAAGGTGGTGCGGACTCGTTGGCATAACAAACGTATAAAATGGGGATACAAGCTAGGCTCATTTTGCAGTAAGTACTCGAAGTTTTGATTCGACAATTTCAATAAGCAACAATCTTGTTCGGCGATAGCGTCGTGAGTACGGGGTAAACCATCAAACATCGATATTTCACCAAACCAGTTGCCTGGCTGCAACCAGGTGAGGATGAGTTCTTGTCCGGCGAGGGTCAGGTTACTGACTCGCAGCTTGCCATTTAATAAACAATAAAGACCATCGACCTTATCGTCTTTACGGTGCAAATATTGGCCTTGCTTGAGATGCTTAATCGCACCTGCTGCGACAATAGCCTCTTGTAATTCTTCGGGTAAAGCACTAAACCAAAGGCTTTTTTGTAGAGTTGGTAATAATAAAGTGGCTTCGGTGCACATTAATTTAGTCAATTGTCTAATTGGCGACAGTTTAATAGGCTTATGATAGCTTATGTTGTTGACAAATAATTAACAATCACGCGAGTAAATAAAATGAATTCAATTCAACAACAAGTTTCGTCTCAAGAGTGGCAGTTACGGGTAGATCTGGCCGCTTGTTATCGCGCCGTCGCCATGTATGGTTGGGATGATCTAGTTTTTACTCACATATCGGCTCGTGTGCCGGGGCCAGAACATCATTTTTTGATTAATCCTTATGGCATGATGTTTGAGGAGGTTACGGCCTCGAGTTTGGTGAAAGTTGATTTGCAAGGTAACAAGGTCATGCCATCTGATTATGATATTAATCCAGCGGGTTTTGTTATCCATAGTGCGGTGCATGAGGCCAGAGAAGACGCTCAATGTGTACTGCATCTGCACACTGCGGCGGGTATTGCGATTTCAGCCACCAAACAAGGCTTATTACCTTTAAGTCAGCAATCCTTATTTGCCCTGTCTTCATTGTCGTATCATGATTATGAAGGGGTTGCACTCAACCCAGATGAAAAAGTACGTTTAGTCGCGGATCTAGGTAAGACTAATTTTATGATTTTGCGTAACCATGGACTGCTTACTTGTGCGACCAGTATTGCCGATGCCTTTCTTTTTATGTATTTACTTGAACGTTCTTGTGAAATTCAATTGAAAGCACAGTCAACTGGCTGTGAATTATTGCCTATTCCAGATGCAATTTTGGGCGGTATACGGGCACAAGCACAGCAAGTAACACGTTCTGCAGGAGGAGCCTTGGCATGGCCGGGAATTCTGCGTAAATTAGAGCGTATTAATCCTGGATACGATAAGTAAATTTTGACTGAACTTAGCCTAGCTCGATATAAAGAACTCGCTCAATACAGCCAGTTGTGTGGCCATGAAATTGCATTCTGGCAGTCTTATAAGCCTGAATTAGCTGACAAAAAAGATACGATTTTGTTTATTCATGGCTTTCCTAGTGCATCATGGGATTGGCATTATCAATGGAAGTATTTGGCGCAAGATTATGCCCTGCTTTGTGCCGATATGTTGGGTTTTGGCTTATCGGCCAAGCCTAAACACCACCACTATAGTTTAATCGAACAAGCCGATATTTATGAGGCATTGCTGCTCGAAAAAGGTATAGGTAACTACCATATTCTGGCTCATGACTATGGTGATTCTGTGGCCCAAGAGTTGCTGTATCGTCAGTCTAGTCGTGCAAAAGAAGGCTTGCCAACTCGAGCTCAACTTAAGTCAGTGTGCTTTTTAAATGGTGGTATTTTTGCCGCTTATCACCGGCCGCTATTAAGCCAACGTTTATTGAAAAGCCGTTTGGGACCTATATTGGTTAAATTCCTCAGCAAGAGTAGTCTGTACAACAGTTTTTCAAAAATATTTGGTAAGCATAGTCAACCGCAAAAAGTCCATCTAGATACGCTGTGGGAATTGCTAGGCTACCATGATGGACACGCAGTTATTCCTGCACTTCTGACTTATATCGATGAGCGCAAAGAGTGGGGAGAAAGGTGGGTGGAGGAGATGATAAGCACCCAAGTGCCCTTGTATTTTATCAATGGCATTCAAGATCCTATTTCTGGTAGACATATGCTGGATCATTACATCGATGTTATTCCTAATGCTCATACCGCTATTCTCGACGTTGGACACTATCCACAGTTAGAAGCCCCTCAAGAGTTACTAGAGTTGTATCAAGACTTTTTAAGGCAGGTGACAAGCTAACAAGCTATATCTTGTTCAACCGCTGAATAAGATTGGCACATGAATTAATGGCTAAATATCTCGCTCTGGACTTTACCTCATCAGCCTTCATGGCATACTAGCTACCTTTACTTTATGCCACTGTGTAGCTTATTGAATGAAAATTTATTATGAAGATAGCATGCCCTATGCTGCAGAATTTTTTGCTGAATTAGGAGATTGTCAGGTCTTTTCACATAAAACCATTGATGCCGACATGATAGCCGATGCCGATGTGCTTTTGGTGCGCTCTACCACCAAAGTTGATAAGTCATTGTTAAGCAAAGCGATGAAATTAAAATTTGTCGGTACGGCAACGGCTGGGACGGATCATATTGATATGAATTATCTTGTTCAACGGGGCATTCACTTTCAGTCAGCTGGTGGCTGTAATGCCGTTGCCGTGGCGGAATATGTTCTTAGTGCCTTGTATATAATGAGTAGCAAACTAGGCTGGCAATTACACGATAAAACCGTGGGCATTGTTGGTGCAGGACATGTTGGTAGTGCTTTACAACAAAAACTAGATGCTCTGCAGATAAATTACAAACTGTGTGACCCACCTTTACAAGAAGCTGGTGATCCCCGTCAGTTTGTTGATATAGAACATATCATGCAGTGTGATGTCATTACCTTACATGTGCCCTTAGTGACACAAGGTCAATATCCTACTGAACACCTATTTGACCTAAGGCGTTTAACACAGTTAACAGACAAACAATTATTGATCAATGCCTGTCGTGGTGAAGTACTTGATAATGCTGCGGCACTGCGCTTATTTAAAGCTGGTAAAAAACTGCATATGGTGTTGGATGTATGGGAGAACGAGCCGGATATTAGCCTACCTCTGATCCCTTATGTTGCCTTAGGTACGGCCCATATTGCCGGCCATACTATTGAAGGTAAGGCGCGCGGAACAGAAATGTTATATCAGGCTCTGTGTCAGTTTTATCAATTACCTAATACAAAAATATTAAGTGATTATTTACCTACTACGCAAACCCATTTAACCTTTGACCCTCAGCGTGATATTCAGCAAAATCTTAAAGATTTTGTCATACAGGTTTATGATATCAGCGCAGACAGTGAACAGTTTAAAGCGAACATGCACAATGCTGAACAATTTAGATATATCAGAAAACACTACCCTATAAGAAGAGAGTTTTCTGCGGTAAAGGTTAATACTGGAAATTTTGCCCAATCAGAGGCAATCTACGCCCTTGGTTTTTTGCCGGCTTAATCGGCTGATTTTTATTTTATTTTTATAGGAGTATCTCAAACATGTCGCGGTCTTTTGATGTTGCTGTGCTAGGCGCTACCGGATTGGTAGGGCAGCATATGATCGAAATTCTTGAACAACGGAATTTCCCGATCAACACACTTTATCCTTTAGCAAGCTCGCGCTCAGCTGGCGGTACGGTATCGTTTAAGGGTGAAGATATTACCGTGCTTGATGCTGAAACCTTTGATTGGTCAAAAGTGCAGCTTGGCTTTTTCTCAGCCGGTGGCAGTGTATCAGCAAAATATGCGCCCATGGCGGCTGATGCAGGTTGTGTGGTTATCGACAATACATCCCATTACCGTTATGACGATGATATTCCCTTAGTCGTGCCAGAAGTGAATGCGCATGCATTGGCCGATTTTAGAAATCGCAATATTATTGCTAATCCTAATTGCTCCACTATTCAAATGTTAGTAGCGCTTAAGCCTATCCAAGATGCGGTTGGTATTGCACGGATTAACGTGGCGACTTATCAGTCTGTATCAGGTGCAGGTAAATCTGCCATGGACGAATTGGCCCACCAAACGGCAGCCTTGCTAAGTGGTAAAGAAGTGCAAACCAAGGCCTTCAGTCGTCAAATCGCCTTTAACGTTATTCCACAAATCGACGTATTTATGGATAATGATTACACTAAAGAAGAAATGAAAATGGTGTGGGAAACCCAAAAAATCATGGGTGATGATAGCATTTTAGTTAATGCGACTGCGGTACGTGTGCCGGTATTTTTTGGCCACGGTGAAGCCATTCATATAGAAACACGCTCACCCATTGATGCTGAAGAAGTGAAAAATCTGTTAGCCAATGCTCCTGGCGTCAAATTGATGGCCCAGCGCGAAGACTTCCCGACGCAAGTGGGCAACGCTAGTGGTCATGATGAGGTGTTTGTTGGCCGCATTCGCAATGATATTACCCATCCAAATGGTATTAATATGTGGGTGGTATCTGATAACGTGCGTAAAGGCGCTGCTACTAACAGTATCCAAATTGCTGAAGTGCTAATCCGCGACTACTTGTAAGCCCCCTCACTGCTTGTTCTACTAAGGGGCATCGGTTTATATCGAATGCCCCTTATGTTTTCTGTCTATTTGCCGATGTCTTTTTATACGTTTTATATAGCGATTTTTCGTGACTTGAGCGGGTGTATTCTAGATCCGTTTTCGCATCTAGTTTATAGTGCTTAAGTTGAATGTTAATGACCACTAAATGTTGGAATACCATTTGCTTACCTTCTGTTAAGGTAATGTCATTAGATTGGCAGTAAACAATAAAGTCTAAAAGTTTGACGCTTGCTTCTTGGTACTAAATGTTGAAATTGATGTTAGTGCAGATAGCGTAATATAACTAAAATGAGCAGGCTACCTGCTAGTATGGCTTAAGATAATTGATTTTTAGGTCTAAGTGGAATCGCACAAAACATGACACAACCAAAATTGGGGCAAGCCGTTTGACAATAAACATGCTAAATAAGGCGAGACTATTTGTCGTTTGTTGCAGTTTTGCTATTTCGATACTGTACGCAGCAGAACCTCAGAGTGCCGAAGTTAAAGGACCTAAAAATAGTTCAGTAGAATATTCTGGAGTGACATATGGCCCTATTAATTCATCGGATACCCTTTGGCAGATAGCTAGTCGTTATCAGACAAATAAAGGCCTGTCGATTTATCAGGTTATATATGCCATTTATCAATTGAATCCAGATGCCTTTGAACAAGGAAATATAAATCTTGTTAAAGATGGCGCTATTCTCAAATTACCTTCCGAAAGATATGCCCTTGGAATTGACAAGGCGCTTGCAGTTGAGCGTTTTCAAACTGACGAAAAAATACTTAAAACGGCTTCCCCCAAAGCCTCTTCGGCAAGTCCCAATTCAAGCAGTGAAGCAATAGCGGCGAATAGTAGCCAAGTCAGCAAAAATGAATTAGATGAAACTAAAGCGCTGATTGAGCAAAAATTAGGTGCCTTAGATGAGGCACAGACCCGCCAATTTTCGCAGATCCGGCAACAATTTGCCGAGTCAATTAGCAATGCACAAGCCATTTTAGATGAAAATAAAAAGTTAGTTGAACGACTTGATAAAGTAAACACTGATATTGACCAAATGCGCGACAACGAGGTCAGTAAAAGTGAGCAAATAGACCAAATGGGACAAAGTATTGCCGAGCTGCTAGCCCGTTCTCGCTTAGAAGACGAAATTGCAACAAAACGTGCAGAAGAGCAGGCTAATTCAAGCTGGGTGGATAGTCCTTGGACCCTTGCGGCTATTACTGTGCCTTTGACTTTATCGATCCTGGGGGCTTTGGCGTACTTTTTCTTGATACGGCGCAACAACCAGAAATCGTCAAACGAACTTAATTTAGTCGAAGATGACGATATTGCCCTTGATCCGCATAGCGCAGCCCTTGACGACTTATCAGATGCTTTAAGTGATGAGCTTTCAGATGAATTGGGTGACGAGCTCGATGATGACAATCTCTTTGGGGACGATGATTTACTCGATGATGTGTTAGCCGAAGAATTACGCGAATCTTTAGATGATGCTCTAGATGATTCCTTAGACGATTCGTTTGAAGAAGAAATTGATGCCTTTGACGACCTTGGCGATGACGTCCTTGAGCCAAGTCCTGCAAGTGAGCCTTTTGAAGAAGGTGAACAGCAACTTGACCAAAATGATCTTGATAGCTTATTTGATGAAGACGAGTTGGAAGATTTATCGGCCGACTCAGATGCTGGAACAGAAGCCGAATTAATTGACAGCGATATCGATGATCTATTGGCTGAGTCAGCAAGCCCAGAAGAGGACGTTGCTGAGCAAACAGATGGTGCTCTAGCCGACGCTGTATCAGACGTTCAGGATGAACAAGAATCGGTCATTGCTGCCATTCCAGATCAAGAAGACCCACCGGAAATAAGTATTGATGAGTTATTTGAAGGCTCAGTAGCGCCTGTCACGCCACCAGTAATTTCTGATGAAGACGAAGATATCAATGAAGAAGTATTACAGAAGCTGGATAGTGAAATTGCGGCCCAGAACGCTGAAATAGATAAGGTAACCGGTAATCTGCTCGACGAATTAGAGCAAGTTGAACAGATGCGAGGCATGCTTGACGAATTCGGTGGAGATGACGACGATGCTCAGAACGAGGAAAGTAGCGCTTTACAACCCAGTATACAGAAACTAGACGAAGACAGTTTAGCGGCTGGTTTTGATGAAAATAGTGGTTTTGAACCGGACTTTTTGGATGTTGACGAAGACTTAAACGGGATAACAGATGAAGT
>Ga0163215_100468_pt1 | contig 68081 bp, 60 predicted proteins | sample SynspAceP_FD_185934 | JGI IMG/M metagenome (GOLD analysis project Ga0163215, IMG submission 185934) | Saline lake microbial communities from Ace Lake in Antarctica - Synechococcus sp. Ace-P (Hybrid Assembly) | ecosystem: Environmental > Aquatic > Non-marine Saline and Alkaline > Saline | place... | reverse complement strand
CTCCATCGAAAAGTGGGTCAAAATACTGTTTTGATGGTAATGTTGGCCACTTAGTGGCCAACAGAAGTATTTATTTCAACATTTGCCGTAAGGGGCTGGACCGTGAGGCCCGCCTTTTTCATCATTGTGGGTTGTTTCCGGTTCAGCCGACTGCGCGGGCGTCCGGTTTGAACCCGATCTGGTCGGAAGCCTGAAAGCGCCCGCCTTTGAGCTTCTCGATCTTGCCTTCCCGCAACAGTTTGCCGAAAGACCGCAAGCTGTCTTCGCGGGTGAAGTTCTCTTGCTCGACCTGACGTACTTTGCCCATCAATTGCGGGCGCGAGAATTGCTCGTGACCCTCCACAAACGACAGATAGGCTGCGGCAGCTTCCAGTAGGTCGGGCAGCTTTTCAGCTCCCATTTCACGGGCGAAATCAGCAAAGCTTGACGCGCCGACGGGTGCCTGTGTCGGCGCAGGCGCAGCCGCAACAGCGGCAACACGGCGCGGACGTACAGGCACAGCAGTTCTTGCGGCATTCACATCAATGCGTTGCTCTGCCACCAGTTTCAGCGGGGTCGGGCGTTGTTCGGCTGGCCGTTCTGTGCGGGTACGCTCGCCGCTGACGGGGCGGCGGGGGCGCACAACACTGGCCAGATCATCGCGGTAAGCCTCGCCCGTGTCTTTTTCTGCCGCGTCACCACCGACAGCCTCGTCCGCCTTTTTAGCGGCGACCGCAGCGCGCAGATGGGCAAAAGCATCGCGGCGCGTGGTGCTTTCAGGCTCTTCCATCTGGTGGTCGGTTTCTTCCATCAAACGGGAGAAATGCGCATCTGTTGAGCCACGAATTCCGGGTTTCGGGGTCTCGGCCTTCTGCGCCTCTTCTTCTTCATCTTCGTCATACGCCTCTTCGGTATATGCGTTTTCTTCCAACTCGTCGGCTTCGTCGGCAGCCTTCATATCGGCTTCAAGTTCTGCAAGTTCGCGGGCCAGTTCGTCCTCGGCCGCATCGCTCAGCGTCGAGCGGTCCGAGAGCGGGGCTTTGCGCAAAGGCAGGGCTTCGGGCTGAATGTCTTCTTCGTCCTCGTCCTCGTATTCTTCCAGCTTGCCTGACTGGATTGCAGCCTCGAGCGTTGCGCGTTTGACCTTCAGGACGCGTGTGCGCGGGGCTGGAGGTGGCGTGGTTGCCGGGGCAGTAACGGGTGTTGGGGCGAGAGTGGGAGTGGGCGCGGACGCGACTGTAACAGGCGCTGCCTCGGCGCTGGTTTCTTCGCCGTCAAACAGATTTTCGTCATCCGCGTCAATCAATGCATCTGTATCGTCCATTGCAGCGAGGATATTACTGCCGGTATCGTCGTCGGTTTCCGTCTCGTATTCATCTTCATCGGATACGGCAGGCTCCGCAGCTTCGGCTTCCAGACGGTTTAGAATTGCGGTGATGTCATCGTCATCGTTGTCCAACGCTTCATCGTCATCGTATGCCGCATCATCCGGTTCCAGCGCGTCGTCGGCATCAAGTGCATCCTCCAGATCGCGCAAAGTAGCGGCCAGAACATTGTTTGGTATTTCGTCTGTGTCGTCTGTGTCGTCTGTGTCGTCCGGCGTACCGGAGGTTTCAATGGCTGCCATTGCAGCAGCGGCGGCTTTGCCTGCTGTGGCATCTGCGTGTTGGTCCTCGGAATAATCGGGTGCAGCGGCATCTTCTGCTTGTTGTGAAACAACCGCGCGAATGCGTTTAAGCTTGTCTGCAATGCTGTCTGCTTTAACGCCGTCCGCTGTACGCGCAGAGACAGCAGCGGTTGGTGTTCTGGCTTCACTGGCGGTACGGTCGGCGGGACGTTCGGCAAAGAAGGCTTCGACTTCGGCATCAGGCAGACTGGGTACAATGTCCCGCTCTTGATCGTGTGCGGCAACCGGCGCCGCGGTCGTGATCCGAACACGTGGTGCAGGGATCGCGACAGATGTCTTCTGCACGGCTGCCTGCTCGGGCTTTTCCTCGGGCGCCGACGCTTCAATGTCCTGCGGCGCAAGCACAGCCTTTGTGGTTGTCGCATCTGCCACAGCATTCGCTACATCCTCTACCACATCTGTAGCAACCAATGCTGCGTCCAGCGGCGTAGATCTGGCAGACAGCACGATCCGGCCATCATCATTGCGGGCATCTACATGGCGCGAGATTTCGCGCTGTGCAATGCGCGCCAGCATCTGGGCGTCAGGCTGTGCGGGTTCCGCACCAAAGTACCTGTCGTCTGCTGCCAGATCGCGGAAATATTCGGCAATGGCTTTCATTGTCCCGAAAGAATCATCAAATCCTTCCAGCGTGCACGAAAAAGTACCATAGGATACGGTAAGAATTTTGTTATTATTGATCATCGGATGCTCGTCCTCTGCCTTCTGGTTCCGATCTGTTTACCATGATCTCCAAGACCAAAGCGGCCCCGAATTGTGCTTTTTCCGGTTTCATTGTGTGGCGTCATTGTGGTTTGTTTCCAAAATCGGCATGAAAGCCTTATGTCAAAAGCAATTGTTCACAGTTTCGGTCCAATTACCCTTCTCGGTGGAGGTCACGCTACCGCACAGGACCTTGCGGAGGCGTTAACCGTGGCGCCGAAACTTGTTGCCGTGGACGGCGGCTTGGTGACCGCGCAAGCTGCGGGACTACAGCCCGATGCGGTGATCGGCGACATGGACAGCGCACCACCCGAGGCGCTTGCCCGTGTCCCCGAGGCGCACCAACACAGGATCAGTGAACAATACTCTACGGATTTCGACAAGGCACTTCGTCATGTCGATGCCCCCGTCGTTGTGGGGGCGGGGTTTTGCGGCGGGCGTGTGGATCATCAGTTGGCAGCGTTCCACACGCTTTTGATACATGCCGACCGTCCGTGCATATTACTGGGGGATAGTGAAGTAATTTTACTCGCTCCGCCTGCCCTGACCTTGGAGATGGAGCAGGGCGATGTAGTATCGCTGTATCCCCTGTTGCCGGTGACGGGGCGCAGTACCGGGCTGGAGTGGCCGATTGACGGCCTGGCCTTTGATCCTTCGCGTTTGATCGGCACGTCCAACAGGTCGCTGGGCAGGGTGGAGCTGAGGATGGATGCTGCCGGCATGCTGCTGATCGTGCCGCGCCGCTATCTCACGCCGTTGGTGGCACATTTCGTGCAAGGCGGCGCGCGGTGGCCTGCTCGCGCAGCACCACATAGACCCCCGCAGCCATTGTCAGAGTGATGCCGTAAGCGGCCAGCGTGTCGGGCAGCTCGGAAAACAACCAGAACCCCACAAGGGTCGCCACAGGAATCTCCAGATATTGCATCGGGGCCAGTGTGGCAGAGGGCGCAAAGCGCAGCGACCATGTCATCAGCAAATGCGCGCCGGTTCCCAACAGACCAATCGCGGCCAGCAACTGCCATTCCAGTGGATCAGGCTGCACAAAGGTCAGCGGCGCGAAATCCGATGTCAGACCAAAAGCCAGTGCGGGCAGCAGCAAGATCACGGCCATGATCCCGCTGACGGCTTGCAGGGCGATCGGGTCGGCCTCTTTGGCAATCTTGCGGGTGGTCAGCATAAACAGCGCAAACACCACGGCAACGCCGACGGGCAGCAGGGCAATCCAGCCAACCGCCATAAAATTGGGCCTGATCACCAGCAAAGTGCCAACAAAGCCTACAGCACAAGCGGCAAGACGGTGAACACCTACTTCCTCGTCCAGCACAAAGCGGCCCAGCAGCAGCATGATAAAGGGCATGACAAAGACAATTGCGATGGCATCGGCCAGCGGCAGGAACTGCAGGGACGTGAACATACCGCCGATGCCAAAGATATGCAGCACGGTGCGCACAAAGGCCAAACGCCATGCATAGGGTGACAGCCGCCATTGGATACCTGCGAGGGCAATCAGCGGGACCAGCACAATAGCCTGAACCGCAAAACGGGTGAAGACCAGCTGGCCCAGAGGGATGGTGGGGCCCAGCAGCTTTGCCAAAGCGTCCCCCAGAGGGGCGAGGACGCAAAACCCCAGCATAAGAAGGATGCCGAGAACCGGCCGGTCAGGTGTCATAGGTTATCGGTAGGGCGCGCAGGTACGGCTGGCAAGAGGTCCACGCGGAACATCTGGTCAGGAGCGCTGCGATTTTTTTGAAAAAAATCGGTCGGAATTTTTGAAAAATTCCGGATCCCGTGGCGGGCGGCTGGTCCCTTTCTAGCAATTGGGCACGTTGACAGCCAAGCCCCCGAGCGAGGTCTCTTTATACTTCTCGCTCATGTCCACGCCGGTCTGGCGCATTGTCTCGATGCAGGCGTCCAGCGGCACCAGATGGGTGCCATCGCCGCGCAGGGCCAGGCTGGCCGCTGAAACCGCCTTGATCGCGCCCAGCCCGTTCCGCTCGATGCACGGCACCTGCACCAGACCGCGCACGGGATCGCAGGTCATGCCCAGATGATGCTCGAGGGCGATTTCGGCCGCGTTCTCGACCTGCTCGGGCGTGCCGCCCATTACGGCACACAAAGCGCCCGCCGCCATGGCAGCGGCGGAGCCTACTTCAGCCTGACAGCCTGCTTCGGCGCCGGAAATAGAAGCATTGAACTTGACCAGCCCGCCGATGGCCGCAGCGGTCAGCAGGAAATCCTCGATATGGCTCTCGGAGGCACCGGGCACATGATCGAGATAATAACGCAAGGTGGCGGGCAAGACACCGGCGGCACCGTTGGTGGGGGCTGTGACCACTTGGCCGCCTGCCGCGTTCTCCTCGTTTACGGCCATGGCGTAGGTGCTCATCCAGTCGTTGATGGTGTGGGGTGCTTGCTGGTTCATGCCGCGCTCTGCCAACAGCGCGTCATGGATGCCCTTGGCGCGGCGTTTCACGTTCAGGCCACCGGGCAGGATGCCATCCGTCACCAGCCCGCGGTTGATGCAGTCGTTCATCACCTGCCACAGACGTTTGGTGCCCGTCCGCAGATGCACCTCGCCATTGCGCGAAATCTCGTTGGCGCGTTTCATCCCCGCAATGCTCAGGCCGGAGGCCTTGGCCATCACCAGCATCTCGGCGGCGGATTTAAAGGGGTAGGGGACGGGCGCGCCCTCGTCGGTGTCCTTGCCTGCGGCCAGTTCCTCCTCGGTCATGACGAACCCGCCACCGATAGAATAATAGACCTGCCGCAGCGTGACATCGCCCTGCGCATCCGTTGCCATCAGGGTCATGCCGTTGGCGTGGCCTTTCAGCGGGGTGTCATAGTCGAAGATAAGATCGGTCCCGGGGTTAAAGCGCAGCGGGTCCAGATCAGCCGCATGGATCAGATGTGTCTCGCTGATGCTGCCCAGCACAGCATCGGCTTTTTCTGCCTCATAGCTTTCGGGTGTGAACCCCGCGAGGCCAAGGATGGTGGCGCGGTCTGTCGCATGACCGATGCCTGTAAACGCAAGGCTGCCGTGCAAAGACGCGCGTAGGCCGGCAAAGTGAAAGGGCGAGGCGCGCATCTGGTCCAGAAACCGCGCGGCGGCCACCATCGGCCCCATCGTATGGGAGGAGGACGGGCCAATGCCCACTTTGAACATCTCGAAGACAGATAAAAACATCAGGGGACACTTTCATAGTGCGTGCATAGTGTAGGTAGAGTTGGAACATACTGCGGGTTGGCGCAAATCTCGGACGGCATGGTGCCGCTACTTTTGATATATGTGCCTTCCCCTCATTGCATATGCCTGTCTGAAAGCGACCGGATTTCGCGTGTTTAGGGCAGGGCGCCCTGGCTGCTCGCCAATATGGCACAATTGCCCCTCGCACCCCGCGCACATCTTTCCTATAAGCGGTGCGATACATTAGCGGAGCTGTCCCATGTCCGGAGACCTGTCACCTATCGACAAAGCGAAATTTGTGGCTGCCAAGCGCGCGGCGCAATTTGTAGAAGACGGCATGCGCGTTGGTCTGGGGACCGGCTCGACCGCTGCATGGCTGGTGCGGTGTCTGGGCGAGATGGTGCGCGATGACGGATTGAAGATCCGTGGCGTGCCCACCTCCAGCCGCACCGCACAGCTGGCGCGCGAAGTGGGCATCGAGGTGATATCGCTGGACGAGGCAAAGTGGCTGGACCTGACCATTGACGGCGCGGATGAATTTGACGGCAACCTGAACCTGATCAAAGGCGGCGGCGGTGCCTTGCTGCAAGAAAAGATCGTGGCCACCGCCAGTGACCAGATGATCGTGATTGCGGATATCGGCAAGGAAGTCGAGCATCTGGGCGCCTTCCCGCTGCCCATCGAGGTGATCCCTTTTGGCTGGCAAACCACGCAGGCGCTGGTGGAAGAGACGCTGATTTCGATGGATGTGCTGGGCCGTTCCAGCACGTTGCGCATGAACGGCGACCGTCCCTTTATCACGGACGAGGGCAACCACATTCTTGATCTGCACCTCAACCGCATTGGCAATCCGCGCCAGCTGGCGCTGGTGATCAACCAGATGCCCGGCGTGGTTGAGAACGGCCTGTTCATCGACATCTGCGACACGGTTGTGATCGGCTACGGCGATGGCCGTGTCGAAGTGCGCGACATCAATGCGGGCACCGTCGCCACCGAGCGGATGGACTTTCTCGAGAGCGACAACCTGTTTTCCGACCTGACCGACTAATGCGAGAGGACCACGGCATGAGCGATTTCGACTATGATCTGTTTGTCATCGGGGGCGGCTCTGGCGGGGTGCGCGCGGCGCGGGTTGCGGCAGGCGAATACGGCGCAAAGGTCGCCTTGGCCGAGGAAGACCGCTATGGCGGCACCTGTGTCATCCGGGGCTGCGTGCCGAAGAAACTGATGGTCTTCGCTTCCACCTACCGCGATGGATTTCAGGATGCCCGCGATTATGGGTGGGAGGTCACGGACGGTGCGTTCGACTGGCATCTCTTTTCCGGTAAAATGCGCGCAGAGCTGGACCGCCTTGAAGGCGTCTACCGCAAGCTGCTGGACAACAGCGGTGTCGAGAAATTCGATGCCCGCGCCACGTTGAAAGACGCGCATACGGTTGTGCTGTCCACGGGCGAGGAAAAAACCGCCAAGCATATCCTGATCGCGACAGGGGGCCGCCCCGTGCGGCCCGAGCTGGCGAATGCAGATCTGGGCATTGTGTCGGATGATATTTTTCACCTTGATACGCTGCCTAAATCCATATTGATCGTTGGTGGCGGCTATATCGCCTGCGAATTTGCCTGCATTCTGCATGGCCTCGGCGTGGATGTGACGATGTATTACCGCGGCGGCCAGATCCTGAACGGCTTTGATGACGAGGCGCGCGGGCTGGTGGCAGAACAGATGCGCACCCGCGGCATCGACATGCATTCAGGCGCCAGTATTCTGGAGATGGAAACCCGCGAGGGTGGCACATGGGTCAAAGCAACAACAGGCAAAGAGCGCGCATTTGAAAAGGTCTTCTTTGCCACCGGCCGAAAGCCCAATTCCGACAATATGGGGCTGGAAGACGCAGGCATCGCTATGGGCCGCAATGGCGCCATCGAAGTCAACGAATACAGTCAGACAGGCGTGCCTTCGGTCTATGCCATCGGCGATGTGACAGACCGCGTGAATCTGACGCCTGTGGCCATCCGCGAAGGCATGGCCTTTGTTAAAACAGTCTTCGGCGGAGAGCCTACGCCGGTGGATCACGCACTGATCGCCTCAGCTGTCTTTACCCAGCCCGAGATGGGCACAGTCGGCCTGTCCGAGGAAGCCGCGCGCGCACAAGAAGAGGTCGAGATCTACGCGACCTCTTTCAAGTCGATGCAAAGCAGCTTTGCGGGCCGCGACGACCGCGTGATGATGAAGCTGGTGGTGTCGAAGAAAAACCGCACCGTGCTGGGCTGTCATATCGTCGCACCGCAAGCGGGCGAGATGATCCAGCTGGCCGGTATCGCGGTTAAAATGGGCGCTACAAAAGAACAGTTCGACCAGACCTGTGCGGTACACCCCACAATGTCCGAAGAACTGGTGACAATGCGCAATCCCGTGCGGACTTCTTGAGCCTGCACATCTTGAAATAATCCTGTGAACACACAGTTTATAGACATACGACGAGCCTGCCCCGGAGCGGGGCGACTTAAAGAGGGAAATACATATGGCGGGCAACACGGGCGGTCCTTGGGGCGGCGGTGGCAATTCAGGCGGCGGTAACAACGGCGGCAATAATGGCGGCGGTGATAATGGCGGCAACAACGGCGGCGGCAATAATGGCGGCAACCGTGGCAACAAGGGCGGCGGCGAAAGACCCCCGATCCCCGAGATCGACGAGCTGGTCCGCAAAGGTCAGGAACAACTGCGCGTTTTGATGGGGGGCGGTGGCCGTAAAAACGGAACCGGAGGCGAGGGTGGCGGTGGCGCACCCGAGATTACACGCGGTATGGTTGGCATCGGTGTGCTGGTTGCGGCGGCGGCGTGGCTTTTTGCCTCGACCTACACGGTACGCCCCGAGCAGCAATCAATCGAGCTTTTCCTTGGCAAGTTTTCCGGCATTGGTACCGAAGGTCTGAACTTTGCACCCTGGCCTGTTGTGACGGCCGAAGTGTTTGACGTCACAACCAACCGCACAGAATCTTTGGGTGCGTCGAACCGTGCTGACGGTGACAATGACGGCCTGATGCTGACCACAGACCAAAACATTGTCGATATCGATTTTCAGGTGGTCTGGAACATCAAGGATGCCGAGCAGTTCAAATTCTCGCTGCGCGATCCCGAAGCGTCCGTGCGGGCGATTTCCGTATCTGCAATGCGCGAAGTGATTGCTCAGTCGGAACTTGCCCCCATCCTGAACCGCGACCGTGGTCTGGTGCAGGAACAGGTGCAAACGCTGATTCAGGGTGTGCTTGATGATCGTGAGACCGGCATCAATGTGTTGCGAGTGAACGTGAACAAGGTCGACCCGCCACAGGAGACGGTCGTTGTGACGGACGCTCAGGGAAGCACGACCAATGTGTCGGTTGTAGATGCCTTCCGCGACGTACAGGCCGCCGAGCAGGAGCGTGACCAGCTGGAGCGTCAGGCGGATGCTTACGCGAACCAGAAAACAGCCGAGGCGCGCGGTGAAAGTGCCAAACTGCTGGAAGCAGCAGAAGGTTACCGTGCCCGCGAAATCAACGGCGCAATTGGTGAGGCCAGCCGTTTCGAAGCCGTCCTGACCGAGTATGAAGCTGCACCCGACGTCACACGCAAGCGTCTGTATCTTGAGACCATGGAGCGCGTGCTGAGCCAGGTCGACAAGATCATTCTTGAAAATAACGGCGGCGAAGGCGGAGGACAGGGTGTTGTGCCTTACCTGCCCCTCAACGAGTTGCGCCGCAGCGGAGGAAACAACTGATGAACAAGACCAGCTTTCTGATCCCGATTGTCGCGATCATCGGTGCAGCACTGCTGTCCTCGATCTTTGTTGTGGACGAGCGTGAAAAGGCACTCGTGCTGCGCTTTGGACAGATCAAACAGGTCCGGACGGAGCCGGGTATCGGCTTCAAAGTACCTCTGATCGACGAGGTCGCGCGATTTGAGGACCGCATCCTGTCGCTGCAAACACCCGTGATCGAAGTCACGCCAGCGGATGACCGGCGTCTGCGGGTCGATGCCTTCGTGCTCTACCGGATCGACGATGTGGTACAATACCGTCAGGCTGTCGGCTCCGGCGGTGAGGCCCGTGCGTTGAATGACCTCAGCGGTATTATGGAATCGCAGATTCGTGCCGTGCTGGGTTCGCAAGGTGTGACTTCGAACACCATTCTGTCACCAGAACGCTCTGCGCTGATGGACCTGATCCGGATCCAATCCGATGCACGGGCAAATGCGCTGGGCATTCAGGTCGTTGATGTGCGTCTGGGCCGGACAAACCTGCCCGAGCAGAACTTTGATGCAACGCTGCGCCGGATGATTGCCGAGCGGGATCGCGAGGCGACCGACGAGCGTGCGCGGGGCCGTGAAGCCGCGGTGCGGGTTACATCGCTGGCAGACCGTACCTTCGAGGAAATTATCTCCGAAGCCAGCCGTGATGCACGCATCATCGAGGGTGAAGCAGACGCGGAACGGAACCGGATCTTTGCCGGTGCTTACACAAAAAATCCGGAGTTCTTCGAGTTCTACCGCTCCTTGGCGGCTTACGAGATGTCTCTGCAAGGTAAAAACTCCACCATGGTGATGTCACCTGACAGCGAGTTTTTCGATTATTTGCGTTCACCGCAGGGCGTAGCGTCCAACGCTGGTGAATAGTGCCGAGTAACGGTGCATTGAAACACCAAAAAGGGGCCGCACATCCGTGTCGGCCCCTTTTTTTATTGTGCAGGCGCAGGCTTGATTGACACTTTCGCATCACGCACGCGCGAGCGGCTGTTGAAAGCGGACCCGTGAAGCCCATGTTTCATGTTGCGCAGGGGTGCTTCACCATGCACTCTGCTCATCATGAAAATCGCCCCGACGCGGGTATGATTTCGATCAGGAGACGATATATGCAGCCCAAAGCGGTCGCCCAAGCCCGAACCACATCCTTTTCCCCTGTTATGCGCGCGGGCCTGACCCTGCTGATGGCGCTGACGCTGGTGGTCTTGCAGGCGGTTATGGCCTATGCCAAACCAGAAAGCCTTGCCCCGTTGGCAGAAAAGATCAGCCCGTCTGTGGTGAACATCACCACATCGACGCTGGTGGAAGGCCGGACCGGCCCACAAGGTATCGTCCCCGAGGGATCCCCGTTCGAAGACTTCTTCCGTGAGTTTCAAGACCGCAACCGTGGCGGTGACGATGCCACACCCGCACCGCGCCGCTCTTCTGCGCTGGGCTCCGGTTTTGTGATCTCCGAGGACGGTTATGTCGTCACCAATAATCACGTCATCGAGGGCGCGGACGAAATCACAATCGAATTTTTCTCCGGCAAGGAGCTGATTGCCAAGGTGATCGGCACGGATCCCAACACCGACATAGCCCTGCTGAAGGTCGAGGCCGATGCGCCGCTGCCCTTCGTGAGCTTTGGCGACAGCGACGCCGCGCGTGTGGGGGATTGGGTGATTGCCATGGGCAACCCGCTGGGTCAGGGATTTTCCGTTTCCGCAGGCATCGTGAGCGCGCGCAACCGTGCACTGTCGGGCACTTACGATGATTATATCCAGACCGATGCGGCGATCAACCGTGGCAATTCCGGCGGGCCCTTGTTCAATATGGATGGATCTGTGATCGGGGTGAATACGGCCATTCTATCGCCCAATGGCGGCTCTATCGGCATCGGTTTCTCGATGGCCTCCAACGTGGTGACACGGGTGGTTGACCAGCTGAAAGAATTTGGCGAAACGCGGCGCGGCTGGCTGGGGGTGCGCATTCAGGACGTGACACAAGACGTGGCCGATGCGATGGGCCTTAAAACGGCAACAGGTGCGCTGATCACCGATGTTCCCGAAGGCCCTGCAAAGGTTGCAGGCCTTGCGACCGGCGATGTCATCTTGTCCTTTGACGGTGTCGATGTGGCCGATACGCGCGGTCTGGTCCGTCAGGTGGGCAACAGTGCTGTAGGCGCCACCGTGCGCGTGACTGTGCTGCGCGAAGGTAAAAGCCAGACCATCGCTGTCGTCCTCGGCCGCCGCGAAGATGCCACCAGCGAAGAGACGCCAGAGGCCGATCCCGAGACGCCGGTAACCCCTGAAGCCTCTTCTATGCTGGGCCTGACGGTCACTCCTCTTACCGCTGACATGCGCAAAGAGCTGGGGGCGGCCAGTGATATGGAAGGCCTCGCGGTCACAGGCGTTGAAGACGGCTCGGAAGCATTTGAAAAAGGTCTGCGCGCGGGGGATATCATCACCGAAGCGGGCCAGCAGAAGATTGTGACCATTGCCGATTTAACCGCGCGTGTGGATGCGGTGCGCGAGGCGGGCCGCAAATCCCTGCTGTTGCTGGTGCGCCGTGCCGGTGATCCGCGCTTTGTCGCGCTAACCCTTGACGACGAATAAATCTGAAACCTGATCGTGAAAAAGGCGCTTCTCGCGGGGCGCCTTTTTTATTTTTGAGGGTCGTGAATGTCAGGGTTTGCGCAACACCGCAACGATCCCCAATGCGCGCGCCGTCTCTATCGACAGCACATCGCTGGGCAGTCCTTCTGCGGTTTGTATCGCCAGAACAGCACGGCGGGTGGCCTCATCCATGTTGCCCGTCACAGCGCCCGTAAACAGCCCGCGTGCAATCAGCGCGCGCTGCAGCGTCGAGACAAATTCAATTGTAAACGCAGGCGGGCAGGGGATCTCGAACCAGCGGTCTGTGCGCGGCGTCACAATTTGCTGGCGCTTTTCCTCGCGGTAGACAGGCAGGGTGGCGATTGTGCCATCCGGATTAATCTTGGCAGGTGTCACGAGGATCTGCTCGGTCACTGTCTCTACAACCGCAGGGGTAGGGATCTTGCCCCAGCACGTGCCCGGTGCAGCCCCCGCAGGCGCCAGCCCGTTGCCCAGAATAACGCCGTTCTGCGAGACAGTTTGCGGCTGCATGCAGGCAGCCAGAACCACCGCACCCAAAAGGGCTGAGACACTGCGCGCTGCGCTGCGGTATTTGTTTGCCTGTATCATAGCCCAATGCCTTTGGGTCTGCGTTATATTGCCCTTGTTCTAACTTGAAATATGATCCTTGCCTAGAACCCCGATGCAGGCGGGCGTAAACTTGCACAAAAGCGACCGGCGCGCAGATGAAAAGGGCTGGCAAAGGGGCTAAAAGGGCCGCCATGCAGGCAATAAGGGCTGGCGCGCAAGCAGGGCCTTGCGTAGAAAAGGGCGAAATCATCTGGAAAAGGGCAGCTTTGATGGCCAAGATCACATACGTAGAACACAACGGGACAGAGCATGTTGTCGAGGTCGCCAATGGCCTGACGGTCATGGAAGGCGCGCGTGACAACAATATCCCCGGCATCGAGGCCGATTGTGGCGGCGCCTGCGCCTGCTCCACCTGCCATGTTTATGTCGATGCCGCGTGGGTCGATAAACTTCCGGCCAAAGATGACATGGAAGAGGACATGCTCGATTTCGCCTATGCGCCTGATCCAGCCAAATCGCGCCTGACCTGCCAGCTGAAAGTAACAGATGCACTGGACGGTTTGCGCGTAAAGATGCCTGAAAAGCAGATTTGATGGCCAATAGGGTGCGGCGCGTGATGCTGTGCCTTTTGCACCTTATCGCGCGCCGTGCCCAGTCCACAGCCTGCGCGGCTATTTTGCCTGTCTTTATTTTTTCGCAACAGGCGACAGCGCAGAGCGGTCAACACCTTCTGTCCGCGGCCTATGCCGAGCCTACCAGCAGATACGCCCACGGGATTCTTGGCGACGAAATCGAATATGGCGCCTTGATCCTGACCTATAAGGACTTGAGCGCGCGCACTGTCATCCGTCTGCCGCAAGAACGTGTGTTCGAAGATACAGCCCCGCGCATTGCGGATGTAGACGGTGACGGCGCGGTCGAGCTTGCCTATATCGACCGGCCCCATCCGGCCAAAACCCTGCGTGTCTGGCGTTTTGCCAGTGGTACCCTGACGGAAGTCACCTCGTTACAAAGCCTGACCAACCACCGTACCGGAGAGCGTGACAGCGCAGGCGGCCTGCGCAACTGCGGGCAGGGGCTGGAAATGATCGTGGCAAACGCCGATTGGAGCCGCCTCGTGGCTGAGACCCTCAAAGGCTCGACCCTACAAACCCGTGATAGCGGCCCCCATACAAACCGCGCCGACTTTGCGCGGGCACTGGTGTGCACATGAAGCCGTTGATCCTGTTGCTCGCTTGCCTGACAGCAATACCCGCCACTGCTCAAGAACAAATGACGCCTGAAGGCTTTCTCGATCTCGCACTGGGCCGCACGCTCAGCTTTACCAGCAAGGGCTCCGGCAATCTGGTCGGGGTCGAGCAGTTCTTGCGCCGCGACCTGTCGGTTTGGGCAGACGAGACGGGCCGCTGCACCTATGGCCGCATTGAACAGCGCGGCCCGCTGCTGTGCTTTCTCTACGAGGATGCGCCCGACCCCGACAATTGCTGGATCCCCTTTATAGACGAAGGCACCCTGCTGGTGATGGCGCAACGCTCCAACGAAGTGCAGCGCATCAGCGACATCAGTGAAAAGCCGGTGATTTGCGAAGGCACGCCAACGTCCTGATACCGCGCACTTTCTAATTTCATTTTGCCAATAAACTCAATTCCGCTGATGCCCCGCGCGCACCCTCAGATCAGCGCACGCCAGCCGATATCGCGGCGGCAGAACCCGTCCGGCCAGTCAATCGCGTCTACCATGGCATAAGCACGCTCTTGCGCCTGCTCCAGCGTGTCACCGCGCGCCGTCACACCCAGCACACGCCCGCCCACAGCAACGACCTTGCCGTCCCGCAGGGCCGTGCCTGCGTGAAACACCATATGGCTGCTATCCTCTGCCAGCGCCTCAAGCCCGCCAATCACCGAGCCTTTTTTACACTCCCCGGGATATCCCGATGCGGCCAGCACCACTGTCAGTGCATGATCATCGGCCCAGTTCACTTGCGCATCCGCCAGCTTTCCATGGGCTGCGGCCAGCAACAGGTCCAGCACCTGCGCCCCCAGCCGCATCATCAAGGCCTGACACTCCGGATCGCCAAAGCGCACATTATATTCTACCAGACGCGGTGCGCCGTCCTTGATCATCAGACCGGCATAAAGCACCCCTTGATAGGGTGTGCCGCGCTTGGCCATCTCGGCCATCGTCGGACGCACGATCTGCGCCAGCGCAAAGTCCGCAATTGCATCCGTCAGCACGGGGGCAGGGGAATAGGCGCCCATTCCGCCGGTGTTCGGGCCTGTATCGCCGTCACCGACACGCTTGTGATCCTGGGCCGTGCCAATCGGCAGCACATCCTCTCCGTCGCATAGAATAAAGAACGAGGCCTCCTCGCCTTCCATAAACTCTTCGATCACCACTTCGGCACCGGCCGCGCCGAATTCGCCGCCGAACATATCGTCAATCGCGGCCTCGGCCTGCGCCACCGTCTCGGCAATGATCACCCCTTTGCCCGCCGCCAGCCCGTCGGCTTTTACGACAATGGGCGCGCCTTGGTTCCGCACATAAGCTTTTGCCGTATCCGCATCCGTGAAATGCCCGTAAGCCGCCGTTGGTGCGCCGCAGGCATCGCAGATCTCTTTGGTAAATGCCTTGGACGCTTCCAATGCAGCCGCCGCGCGTGAGGGGCCAAACACCAGCACACCCGCCTCGCGCAGCCGGTCGGCCACACCTGCGGCCAGCGGTGCTTCGGGTCCGACAATGACAAAATCAACGTTGTTGCGCGCGGCGAATTCGACAACGGTGCCGCCATCATTTATGTCGATGCTGGCGCAATCTGCAATCTGTTCGATGCCCGCATTTCCGGGCGCCACAATCAGCTTGTCACACTTGGGGTTCTGCAAAACTGCCCAGGCAAGGCTGTGTTCCCGCCCGCCGCTGCCTAAAATCAGAATATTCATGGTGCGCTCCCTTGGCCTTGGTTGCTGCGCGTTTTATGCTGGCCGCAACACATGCACAAGGATGCACCGATGGATCTGTTCGATGACGCCCCCGATGACACCCCCGCACAGGGCAACAGCCCCGAATATACCGTGGGCGAATTGTCGGGCGCCATCAAACGCGTGATTGAAAACGAATTCGGCCATGTCCGCCTGCGCGCGGAAGTGGGCCGCGTCAGCCTGCCACGCTCGGGGCATGTTTATCTGGACCTCAAAGACGATGCGGCCGTCATCTCGGGGATCATCTGGAAGGGTGTGGCCTCCAAGCTGGCGACCCAGCCCGAAGAAGGCATGGAAGTCATCGTTACAGGCCGCATCACCACTTTCCCCGGCCAGTCGAAATACCAGATCATCATCGAAGACATCCAGCCCGCAGGCATGGGCGCGCTGATGGCGGTGCTGGAAAAGCGCAAAGCGGCGCTGGCCGCCGAAGGCCTCTTTGATCCCGCGCGCAAACGCCCGCTGCCCTACCTGCCGGAGATCATCGGCGTGATCACATCGCCGTCGGGTGCGGTGATCCGCGACATCCTGCACCGCCTGCGCGACCGCTTCCCGCGCAAAGTGCTGATCTGGCCTGTCGCTGTGCAAGGCACCAAATGCGCGGCAGACGTCGCCCGCGCCATCGAGGGGTTTAACAGCCTCACCCCCGGGGGTGCGATGCCGCGCCCCGATCTGATCATCGTCGCCCGTGGCGGCGGCTCGGTGGAAGACCTGTGGGGTTTCAACGAGGAAATCGTTGTGCGCGCAGCTGCCGCCTCTGACATCCCGCTGATCTCAGCTGTAGGGCATGAGACGGACACAACGCTGATCGACTACGCCTCCGACATGCGCGCGCCCACCCCCACGGCTGCCGCCGAGCTTGCCGTGCCCGTGCGGGTTGAACTGGTGGCATATCTGGACCAACAGCATGCCCGCCTCAGTCGTGCGCTGACCCAAGGGCTGATCCAGCGCGGCCAGCGCCTGCGTGATCTGTCGCGCGCATTGCCGCGCCCCGACAGGCTGTTGGAGTCGCCGCGCCAACGGCTGGACCGTGCGACAGACCGCCTCGCTTATGCCGCCTCTCTCACGGATGCTCTCAAGCTCAGGCTGGAAAAGGCGGTGGCACGGCTGGATCCTGCGCTGATGGCAGGCGTGCAAAGGCGCAAGGTCCGGCTGGCAGATATCAGCGGTGGCTTGCGCCCTGCCTCCCTGCGCAACCGTTTGAAACAAGACCGGCGCCGTATTGACGCCGCTGCCGCGCGCCTCGGCCCCGTATTGGCCCGCGAGCACAGCTTGCAACAGGCACGGCTCACCCGCGCGACCAAATCGCTGTCCGAAGCCGGTCAAAGGCAGATCCTGACATGGCGCAACCAGATCACCGCCGCCGAGCGTTTGCGCCGTACGCTGGGCTATGAGGCGACGCTAGAGCGCGGTTTTGCCGTGGTGCGCAGTGCCGGTGCCGTGATCACAACCACCAAAGAGGCCGCACAGCAGTCCACGCTTGAAATCCAGTTTGCGGATGGCAAGATCACTATCCATCCCTAGACGGATCAAACCCCGATCTTCGGCCCCAGACACAAAAGCTCTTCGGTGCTCTCGTTCGCTTCATAAAGCGGCGTCACAGCCGGATCATTCTCGAACCGCGCAATCAATCCGTGCGGCCCTTTCTCGAAGCTCCAGCACTGCGGTTCAGGCCGGTCGTCATAAGTAAAGCAGATCAGACCGTCGGCCTCGTACCACTCTCCTGCCTTGCACTCACCATCCAGAAAAGACCAGCGCACGCGGCGGTTGGGCAGGTAGATCTCGGCACCATAAGGCTCGGATGTATTGCCGTAATATAATGTTTTGCCGCGTGTATAAGCGTCAAACTCATCGGCAGTCATCAACTGCTGGGCGCTGGCGGGAAGGGCGGTCATGGCCCATAGGATCGCTGCAAATATTCTCATATTTCAACCTTGCCAGAACTCCGGTACAGGAGCCAGTGGTGCTGTACGTTTAATCTGCACATCGGCAGAGGTACGCCGCCGCGCAAAGGGCTGCTGAATTGTCGCTTTTCGCCTCAACCGCTGCGGCGTGTTTTGCTACACACGCCCAAAGAGCAAGGGGATGCGGCTATGGCGCTGGATGAAAACAAGAAGAACGGTCCCGACAAGGGCGTCTGGAAGTCTGGCAAGGGCAAAGGCCGCCGCCATACCAAGGGCCGCCAGCTGGAGGATGACGCTTGGGGCGAAATCCGCGATCTGCTGGGCGCAGAGCCGCGCGACCGGGATCTGCTGATCGAACATTTGCATCTGGTTCAGGACGAATACGGCCACCTGAGTGCGGCCCATCTGCGCGCGCTGGCCGAAGAAATGCGGATGAGCATGGCGGAAGTCTATGAGGTTGCCACCTTCTACGCCCATTTCGATGTGGTGAAAGAAGGCGAGACACCGCCGCCGGCGCTGACCATCCGTGTCTGCGATTCCCTGAGCTGTGAGCTGGCAGGCGCACAGGCGCTGAAATCTGCGCTGGAGGACGGGCTGGACCCGTCCGAGGTCCGCGTGCTGCGCGCGCCCTGCATGGGCCGCTGTGATACCGCGCCTGTGCTGGAGCTGGGTCACCACCACATTGACAATGCCACGCCAGAAAAAGTGCATGCGGCAATCGCTGCGGGTCATACCCATGCGCATATCCCTGAGTATGAGGCATATGAGGCCTATGTCGCGGCAGGCGGTTACACAAAACTGGCGGAGCTGCGCAAGAACGGCAACTGGGAGCAGGTACAGGAAACCGTCATGTCCTCCGGTCTGCGCGGCCTTGGCGGCGCGGGTTTCCCGTCGGGCAAGAAATGGGGCTTTGTGCGCGCCAATGCGGGCCCCCGTTATCTGACCGTGAACGGCGACGAGGGCGAGCCGGGCACATTCAAGGACCGCTACTATCTTGAGCGGGTCCCGCATCTGTTCCTTGAAGGCATGTTGATCGCCGCCTGGGCCGTAGAGGCAGAGCGGTGCTATATCTACATGCGCGACGAATATCCTGCCGTGCTGCATATCCTTGCGAAAGAAATCGCCGCACTGGAAGACTCTGGTGTGGTCGAGGCAGGCTATATCGAGCTGCGGCGCGGTGCGGGTGCCTATATCTGCGGCGAGGAATCCGCGATGATCGAAAGCATTGAAGGCAAACGTGGCATGCCGCGCCACCGTCCGCCTTTTGTGGCGCAGGTGGGTCTGTTTGGCCGCCCGACACTGGTCCACAACGTCGAGACGCTGAAATGGGTGGCGCGCATCTGCCGCGAGGGGCCGGAAATTCTGTCGAACATCGAGCATAACGGCCGCAAAGGTCTGCGCAGCTATTCTGTGTCGGGGCGTGTGGCCAAGGCGGGTGTCTATCTGCTGCCCGCTGGCTCTACGATCACTGATGTCATCGCGGCAGCGGGGGGCATGGCGGCGGGTCACACCTTCAAAGCCTACCAGCCCGGCGGCCCGTCTTCCGGTTTGCTGCCTGCCAGCATGCACGACATTCCGCTGGATTTTGACACGCTGCAACCGCATGGCAGCTTTATCGGCTCGGCGGCTGTTGTGGTGCTGTCCGACAACGATCGCGCGCGCGATGCAGCCTTGAACATGCTGCGGTTCTTCGAGGATGAAAGCTGTGGCCAGTGCACGCCTTGCCGCGTGGGCTGTTCCAAAGCCGTCCAGCTGATGCAGGCAGAGCATTGGGATCAGGGCCTGCTGGAGGAGCTGTCAGCGGCCATGGTCGATGCCTCGATCTGCGGTCTGGGGCAGGCGGCGCCCAACCCGATCCGCATGACGATCAAGCATTTCGCGGACGAGATTTAAGCCAAACACGCCGCCCCTGACGGACGGGGGCGGCAGCTAGTTATTCTGGACGACCAGACAGGTACAGCGGTCACGCTTGAGATTGCCGCACAATTTTTGCGCGGCATCCCGCGTGTTGCGACCAATCCGGCCAAAGAAATAGCCCTTCTTGCCCGACACGCGGTTTTTCACATAAATCAGGTCCAGTTTTTCGCGCGCCACCTGCGCGCGGCAACTGGATGTCTGCGTGCCGATCTTGGCCTTCGCCGCCTTCTCGGAAGTGCCAAAGCCCAGCTGCACGCCCCAAGGCTTGAGCGCGGGCGGCGGCGAAGCCACGCGTTTGATCGGCGTCAGTTTGCGGTTGCGCGCCATCTCGCTGCAGGCGGCATAGAAGGTCTTGTCGGGGGCGAGGCTAAAATCATGGTCTTTGGGCGGCGTGTCGCGCCACTGCTCGGCCATGAGGCCGGTGATGATGGGCACATAGTTTACCGTCTCTGAGGCCAGCCCCTTACCCTCCAGAAATCCCTCCGCACGGCGCTCGCCGCCGTTATAGCCGATGGCGGCCATGCCCTCATTGCCATATCTACGGGCCATCTCGGCCAGATATTGCGCGGAATGTTCCAGCGCGTCGGCGGGGTTGTAGGGGTCTTTCAGGCCGCGCAGCACGGCGGTCGACGGGATGAACTGCGCAATGCCGCGTGCATTGGCGTGGCTGAGGGCATTGGGATCAAAGCGGCTTTCTTGCCAGATCAGGCGGGCGAAGAATCCTGTGTCCAGCCCGTGGCGTTTGGAGAATACCTCGATCGCGTTGCAGGTGTCATAGACGAAATGCTCGGGGCGGATGCACTGCACCTGTCCCCATTTGCCACTGCTGCACTGCCCCACACGCGGGTCGGCGGCGGCAGAACCGGCCCAGATCAAGGATAAAAAGAGTGCAATCAACCGCATGCCGCTGTGGTGGCCCGACCGCGCGCGCTTGTCAATCGCGCACCCTTCCATCCTGTGCCGCTTAGGGTTAGATCAAAGAGGTAGCAAAAGCCGGAGACCTCTACGCGTGGCGTTTTTCAAAAAGCTCAAAGACCGTTTGTTCAACTCTTCCTCCAAGATCGACGAGGGGCTGGAAGCGATTGTTAGCGATACGGGTCCTGCTGTCCAAGACGAGGCGATGGATGCGCCTGCGCAGGCGGTTCAGGAGGCTGCAGAGCCGGAGGGGCAAGCCCCCGCCGCAGCCGGGCATGACCGCCCGCCCGTCCCGCAAGTCGCCCCCGCATCTGACGCGCCGAAACGTGGTATTCTGGACCGGCTGATCGGGCGCACTGTGGAGGGGGAGACCATCCGCCGCGTGCTGGATGATGCGATGCTGGAGCAGCTGGAGGAGTTGCTGATCGCCTCCGACATGGGCGTGGATACCGCCCTGCGGGTGACCGCCAATATGGCCGAAGGGCGCTTGGGCAAAAAACTGTCCGTGCAAGAGATAAAGGTGCTGATGAGCGACGAGATTGCACGCATCATGGAGCCTGTGGCCAAGCCGCTACCGCTGTACGCCAAGACGCCGCAGGTGGTACTGGTGGTGGGTGTAAACGGGTCAGGCAAGACGACGACCATCGGCAAGCTGGCCAGCCAGTTCAAAGGGGCCGGCAAAAAGGTGGTGATTGCGGCGGGCGATACCTTCCGCGCCGCCGCAGTCGAGCAGTTGCAGGTCTGGGGCGAGCGGGCAGGCGTGCCGGTGCTGACAGCGCCCCAAGGCAGTGACCCCGCCAGCCTTGCCTTTGATGCGATGGTGCGCGCGGAGGCTGATGGTGCTGATTTGCTGATGATAGACACTGCCGGCCGTTTGCAAAACCGCGGTGATCTGATGGAGGAGCTGGCCAAGATCGTGCGTGTGATCCGCAAGAAAGACCCGGACGCGCCACACAACACATTGCTGGTGCTGGATGCGACCACGGGCCAGAACGCGATCAATCAGGTCAAGGTTTTTCAGGAGATCTCTGACGTGTCCGGCCTTGTGATGACCAAGCTTGACGGTACGGCGAAAGGCGGCGTGCTGGTCGCGCTGGCCGATAAATTTGGCCTGCCGATCCATGCGATTGGCGTGGGCGAGCAGATAGATGATCTGCAAGCCTTTGATCCGCAAGAGTTTGCCGATGCGCTAATCGGGCTGGACCGCTAGTTGGAGTATATACGTGACTGAATGGCTGCTCTCTATCGAGGGCACCGAAGCCGGGCACAGCCTTGCGCTGGTGCTGGCGCTGACGGCGGCGTTTTTGCATGCCGTCTTCGGTGCGCTGCAAAAGGGGCGGCATGATCCGTGGCTGACGCGCGGCGCCATCGACGGCAGTTATTGCCTGATGGCCGCCCCCTTCGCCCTGTTTGTCGTGCCATGGCCCGAACCGCATATGTGGCCGATATTTGCAGGCGCTTGGGTGATCCACTGCCTCTATAAATTCCTCCAAGCTGCCGCCTATACCAAAGGTGCGTTTACGGTTGTCTATCCGGTGGTGCGCGGCACCGGGCCGCTGTTTACCGTGATCGGCGCCTACTTTATCTTTGGCGAGACATTCAACGGCACGCAGTGGCTTGGCCTTGGCGTGCTGATGGCGGGCATCTTTGGTCTCGCGCTTTATAATATGGTTTATCTGGTGTCCGAGCGGGACACGCTGAATGTGGCGCTGGGGCTTGCGGTGCTGACAGGGCTGTTTGTGGCACTTTATACCACCTATGATGCCTACGGCATTCGCGCCACGGCCAATCCGTTTACGTTTCTGGCGTGGTTTTTCATGATTGACGGGTTCCTTTTCCCCATCCTGGCGACCCGCCGCTGGCGCGCGATGGACAATCCGCCCGATCTGGGCCCGCTGATGCAGCGCGGCGTCTTTGGCGGGGTTATCGCCTTTCTCAGCTTCGGCTCCATAATGATGGCGACGCGCCTTGATAACGTGGGCGAAGCTGCCATCTTGAGAGAGACATCAACGGTATTTGCGGCCCTGATCGGCTGGCTGGTGCTGAAAGAAACAGTAGGCCCGCGCAGGATCGCCCTTATGGCGCTGATCGCCGCGGGCGCTGTCATTGTAGAATTCGGAGGCTAGTTATGGCGCAGGCGCGCGAGATCAATCCCATCCTCAAGCAGGTGCTGGAACTGGGGCCGACACTGGCTTTCTTCATTCTGTATACCCGCATCAAGGATGATGTGTTTACCATCGCGGGCACGGAGTATAGCGGCTTTATCATGGCCACGCTGGTGTTTGTGCCGGTCTTGCTGGTGGCCATGGGCACCCTCTGGGCGCTGACCGGCAAGCTGAGCAGGATGCAGATGTTCACCGCGTTTATGGTGATTTTCTTTGGCGGCCTGACGGCGTATTTTAATGACGAGCGGTTCTTCAAGATGAAGACCACCATTGTCTACGGACTGATGGCCTTGATCCTTGGTGTGGGTCTGATGCGGGGTCGGTCATGGCTGGAATATGTGATGGCCGATATGATGCCGATGCGCCACGAGGGATGGATGATCCTGACGCGGCGGCTGGCGCTGGCTTTTGCGGTGCTGGCGGTGGCAAACGAGGCGGTCTGGCGCACCATGTCAACGGACGCATGGGTCAAGATCGAAACCTTCGGCTTCCCCCTTGCCCTCATGGCCTTCCTGATGTGGCAGTTTACACAGCTTCAGCCCTATGTGATCGAGGGGACGGAGAAGGGGTCCTAACCCCTCAGCTCCGCATGCAGGGCGCGGCCCGCCTGAACCCCCTTGCGCGCCCCCATGACCTCCAGCCAGCGCGCCAGATGCGGCTTGTCCTCCAGCGTTTGCTGCTGACCCTCCCATAGGCTGGCCCAGCCCCAGATGGCAAAATCAGCGATCGAGACGATATCCCCCGCAACGAACTCACGTTGCGCCAGCTGGCGGTCCAGCACGCCGTACAGGCGCGCCGTCTCTGTGCGGTATCGGTCTTTGGCATAGGGAATATCCTGCGGCGGCGTGGCGGCGGGTGCGTATTTCAAAAAGTGATGCGTCTGCCCCGCCATCGGGCCAAGACCGCCCATCTGCCACATCAGCCATTGATCCACGGCGATCCGGTCCCGCTCGGACTTGCCATAGAACTGGCCGGTTTTGCGGGCAAGGTATTGCAGGATCGCGCCACTCTCGAAGATCGACACTGGCGCGCCGTCCGGCCCTTCGGGATCCACTATCGCGGGCATGCGGTTGTTAGGCGCGATCTTCAGGAAATCGGGCGCGAACTGGTCGCCTTTGCCGATGTTGATCAGATGAACGCGGTAGGGCAGGCCCATTTCCTCAAGCGCGATGGAGATTTTCCAGCCGTTTGGTGTGGGCCAGAAATAGAGATCAACCGGAGCAGTCATGTGCTGTGCCTTTGCGGTAATGTGTCGCCGCATCTTGCGCCTTTTGCTGCGCAGGGCAAGCTTGACCTGTTGGCAGGGATGTCCTAGGAAATAGCCGTGGTGATTTGTTACCGGATTGCGGACCACGTTAAATATTTCGCTAAAAGGTCAGGATGAAAGCCCCCTTTCGCTTGACCGCGTTTGGGGTTTTTTTGTGCCCACCCGTTTGAACGGGCACACCGAGAATATCACACCACAGGTGTGCAGAGGATTTAAGACATGAGCAACGATTGGAAGCCCGCTACAAAAGCCGTGCACGCAGGCACCCGCCGCAGCCAGTATGGCGAAGTGTCGGAGGCGATTTTTCTCACGCAGGGTTTTGTCTATGACAGCGCCGAGCATGCAGAACAGCGGTTTATCGCGTCGGGCGAGGATGAGTTCATCTATGCACGCTACGGCAACCCGACTGTTAAAATGTTCGAAGAACGGATTGCAGTACTTGAAGGCGCCGAGGATGCCTTTGCCACCGCTTCGGGTATGGCGGCTGTCTCCGGCGCACTGACGGCGATGCTGAAGGCCGGCGATCATGTCGTGTCTGCCCGTGCGCTCTTCGGCTCATGCCTCTATGTGCTGGAGGATATTCTGGCCCGCTTTGGCGTGGAAGTGACATTTGTCGATGGCACCGATCTGGCGCAATGGCAGGCGGCGATCCGCGACGACACCAAGGTGGTGTTCTTCGAGTCGATCTCGAACCCGACGCTTGAGGTCATAGACATCGAAGCCGTGTGCACGCTGGCCCATGCCCGCGGCGCGAAAGTCGTGATTGATAACGTCTTTGCGACGCCCGTCTACTCCCGTGCCTTTGCGCAGGGCGCCGATGTGGTGATCTATTCCGCGACCAAGCATATTGACGGTCAGGGGCGCACCCTTGGCGGTGTGATCCTTGCCAGCAAGGAGATTATCCGCAAAACGGTCGAGCCTTACATGAAGCACACAGGCGGTTCCATGTCGCCTTTTACCGCTTGGGTCATGCTCAAAGGGCTGGAGACGATGGGCCTGCGGGTACGCGCACAAACGGCTTCAGCGCAGGCCGTGGCGCAAGCGGTTGAGGGGCACGCAGCGCTGAACGCGGTGATCTATCCGGGCCTTGAGGCACACCCCCAGAGCGCGCTGGTGCAACGCCAGATGGGCGCGGGCGGCACCGTGCTGGCGCTGGATGTTAAAGGCGGCAAGGAAGGTGCGTTTAAATTCCTGAATGCACTGGAAATCGGGCTGATCTCCAACAACTTGGGCGATGCCAAAACCATCCTGACCCATCCCGCCACCACCACGCACCAGCGTCTGCCCGACGCACAAAAACTGTCGCTGGGCATCACGCCCGGTTTGGTGCGCGTCAGCATCGGGTTGGAGGATGCCGCCGACCTGATCGCGGATATTTTGCAGGGTCTTGATGGCGTAAATCAGGGGTAGGGCGGCGCAATTCCCCCTGCACGGGAAAGAAATTTTTGGCAATCTGGAATAAGACGCCTACATATGACTTCTGTTTAACGGGGGCCTGTTTGATGAACATTGTAACACCGATTATGCCAACACCTGACCGCACCGCAGCCGAAGAGGCGCTTGAAACCCTGCGCGCATGGGCCGCCCATGCCGATCCCGCAGAGATTGCGACGCTGGACCCTGCCGTGTCCAAGATGTTGGTGGGGGGTGCTGCTTATCCGTTGTTCAAGCGGGAATACCCTGCCGATTTTGCCATTGAGGCGGAGTATAAAGCCAGCCTGCCAGACTTGCAAAACGGTCCCTCCAGCCTGATCAAAGGGTCCCGGCAGCAGATCCAGCATGTGGGCATTTCCAACTTTCGCCTGCCTGTGCGGTTCGAGACGCGCGACAGTGGTCCCTTGACGCTGGAGACTTCCGTGACCGGCACGGTCAGCCTTGAGGCGGACAAGAAGGGCATCAATATGTCCCGCATCATGCGCAGTTTCTACAAGCACGCAGAGAGCACCTTCAGCTTCAAAGTCGTCGAGGCGGCGCTGGAGGATTATATTTCTGATCTGGAGAGTTTTGACGCGCGCATCCAGATGCGGTTTTCTTTTCCAATGAAGATTTCCAGCCTACGCTCGGGACTGGAAGGCTATCAGTATTACGATGTGGCGCTGGAACTGGTAGAGCATGCCGGGGTCCGTCAACAGATCATCCATCTGGATTACGTCTATTCCAGCACTTGCCCCTGCTCGCTGGAGTTGTCCGAGCACGCGCGCGCCACGCGCAACCAGCTGGCGACCCCGCATTCCCAACGCTCTGTCGCGCGGGTGTCCGTGCTGCTGGAGCAGGGGTCAGATGTGCTGTGGTTCGAGGACCTGATAGAGGCCTGCCGCCGTGCTGTGCCCACAGAGACGCAAGTGATGGTCAAACGCGAGGACGAGCAGGCCTTTGCCGAGTTGAACGCCGCAAATCCGATCTTTGTCGAGGATGCAGCAAGGCTGTTTTGCGAGCAGCTGCTGGCCGATACCCGGATTTCCGATTTCCGTGTGATTGCCAGCCATCAGGAAAGCCTGCACAGCCACGACGCTGTAAGTGTCCTGACCGAAGGTCCGACATTCGCGCAAGCGAGCTTTGATCCCAAGCTGTTCAATACGCTCTTTCACGTCGGATAACCGTAAGCTGCGCCGCCGCCGCAGGGTATTTTCTGGGCAGCGGCGCGCATTTTCCCTAACGTAATCAATGCGTACAGCGGGTGGCGGCTATGCGGTTTTGGTGGTGGTGCTGCGGTGCAGCAACGCCTATCTGGAAGGCAAGGGGATGATCCCCTGCTGACCAGAATTATCCAAGGCATCCGATATGACCTACCAGAACACATCCCGCCCATTTGCCGCAGACATGTCCGGCCCCGCCCGTAAGGGCGCCGGTCTTCCGATGGTAATCGCATTGCGCGTCCTGAATTTGCTCCGCACGATTTTTGGCGGTATCGGCAACGCGCTGATCAACGCTGCGGAGGCGTCTTCGAGGGTGCACCGTGTTGAAGCATTGCACGCCAAGACAGACGTGGAGCTGGCCAAAATGGGCCTCAAGCGCGATGATATCGTGTATTATGTCTTTCGCGATCTCTATTACACCTGAGGTCGTTTTTACGTCCGAGATTTGACACACTACCGACAAGACCCGCCACCAGCACCAGTAAGGGCGCGCAGTGGCGGGTCTTTTGCGTTTCGGAGCCCGCGTTTATGCACCGCAGCTTGACACCGGCACGCGCGCGCGCCAACCCTGCGTCCATGGACGTACGCCCCGTTGGATATGTGATTGGCCTATTGGTGGCCGTACTGGGGGCCGCCATGTTGGTGCCTTTGCTGGTGGATATCGCCGAAGGGCGGGGCCAATGGCCTGTCTTTCTGCAAAGTGGTGCCATCACCATTCTGGGCGGTACGGCTATGGCACTGGCCTGTGCCAATGGCGTGCGTGAGGGGCTGACGATCCAGCAGACCTTCCTGCTGACCACCACGGTCTGGGTGGCGCTGCCGCTGTTCGGCGCGATCCCCTTTATGCTGGGCGAGACGGACGCGCGCGCGGTCGATGCGGTGTTCGAGGCAATGTCGGGCCTGACCACCACCGGCTCTACTGTCTTTACCGGTCTTGATGCCCTGCCCAAGGGCCTGCTGATCTGGCGGGCTATTCTGCAATGGCTGGGCGGCATCGGTATCATCGTTGTCGCGATGGTGTTTTTGCCGGAACTGCGCGTCGGCGGCATGCAGATTTTCCGCTCCGAGAGTTTTGACACACTGGGCAAGATCCTGCCGCGCGCGGGCCAGATCGCCACGCAAATCTCGGGAATTTACGTCCTATTCACACTGATCTGCGCGATGGTTTACCTCTATTTCGGGATGAATGTGTTTGACGCCACCGCCCACGCAATGACCACAATCTCGACGGGCGGTTTTGCAAATTATGATGCCTCCTTCGGCACGTTCACCGGTCCGATGGAATATGTGGCATCTTTGTTCATGATCCTCGCGGCCTTGCCCTTTGTGCGCTACGTCCAGCTGATCAACGGCAACCCTGTGGCGCTGCGCCATGATCCGCAGGTGCGCGGCTTTGTGGTGACCATTGCGGTGCTGGTGATCCTGCTGGTCGTGTTGCTGGAGGAAAGCGTGCATCTGGACAACGAACAGGCGATCCGCGAGGCGCTGTTCAACGTGACCTCCATCATCTCCGGCACCGGCTTTGCCTCGGTTGATTATATGCAATGGGGCAGTTTTGCCGTTGCTCTGTTCTTTTTCATCGGGCTGATCGGGGGCTGCGCGGGCTCGACCGCCTGTTCCGTGAAAATTTTCCGATACCAGTTGCTTTTTGCCTCCATCCGCGCGCAGCTGCGCCGCATCCGCTCGCCACATGGCATTTTTACGCCGCGCTATGACGGCAGGCCGGTGAACGAAGAAGTTCTGGCCTCCGTGATGACATTTTTCATGTTTTTTATCCTGACGCTGGGCGTGGTTTCCGTGGCCCTGTCGATGACGGGCTTGGATTTCATCACATCCGTGTCGGGGGCAGGGGCTGCTTTGGCCAATGTGGGGCCCGGTCTGGGCGATATCATCGGGCCTGCGGGCAATTTTTCCAGCCTCAATGATGCTGCCAAATGGATCCTGACACTGGCCATGCTGGTAGGCCGGCTGGAACTGATGGTGGTCTATGTTATCTTTACGCTGAAATTCTGGAGAGCCTGATGCCCGTTGATAATTCTGATCCCGTCACCCGCCCGCTGGGCGCGCAAATCTCCCATATGCTTAAAGCGCGCGGGGTTGATGTGATTTTCGGCATTCCGGGCGTGCACAATCAGGAGATGTACCGTGGTATCGAAGAGGCGGGCATCACTCATGTACTGGCCCGTCACGAACAGGGCGCGGGGTTTATGGCGGACGGCTATGCCCGCGCCTCTGGCAAGCCGGGGGTGGCTTATGTGATCACGGGGCCGGGCCTGTGCAATATCATGACGCCTATGGGGCAGGCGTACAGCGATTCGGTGCCGCTGCTGGTGATCTCCAGTTGTCTGGACGATACCGCAGGCCAGCACGGCCAGCTGCACCAGATGAAAGATCAGCGCGCGGCGGCCGCGACAGTCTGTGACTGGTCCGAAGAGGCGCGGACCCCGCAGGCGGCCTATACGCTGATTGACCGTGCATTGACCGAGTTCGAGGTAGACCGCCGCCGCCCCAAGCATATTCAGGTGCCTATTTCCGTGTTGCAGGCTGCCGCCCCTGCCGCCGGTCCGCGCAGCGCGCTGGCAGCACCCGATATCATCAGCGTCGAGGCGGCATTGCGCCCCATTCTGACCGCGCGGCGCCCGCTGTTCATCTTTGGCGGGGGTGCTGCAAATGTCTCGCACATCGCGCGCGATCTGATGGCGGCGCTGGGGGCTGCGTCTTTCACCAGCTACGCAGGGCGCGGGATCGCGGATCCCGATGACCCGCTGCATTTTGGTGCCGCACTGGCCCGCCCCGACAGCGCGGCCATTCTGGCGCAATCCGACATGGTCGTTGCCGTTGGCACAGAGCTGGCGGAGGTTGATATCTGGCGCGATGCTTTGGGCCACAAGGGCCGGTTTATCCGCATCGACAAAGACGCAGGCGCATTGGCCCGCGGGCCGCAGGGGCTACATTTGCGCTGTGATGCAGGGGCCGCCCTGCGCAAGTTGCTGGAGATGGCACAGGGCCACACGCCCGATACCGATTGGGCTGCGGCGGATGTTGTGCGCGCCCGCGCCCGCTGGCGCGCCGACGTAGACGCAGAGCGCCCAGGCATTCTGCCGCTGTGTGACGCCCTGCGGGATGCGGTGCCGGAAGATACGATGATTTATTCTGACATGACCCAGTTCGCCTATGTCGCCAAGGAAGTCTGGGATATGGAGCGTCCCGGCCACTGGCACCACCCTTACGGCTTTGGGACGCTGGGCTATGCCACGCCTGCGGCCATCGGCGGCGCGATTGCGCGCAAGGGGGCGCCCACGCTGGCGATCATCGGGGATTACGGGTTTCACTATACCATGCAAGAGCTTGGCGTGGCGGTGGAGCTGGGCTTGAGCCTGCCGATCATCCTGTGGGACAACGGCAAGCTGGGCGAAATCGAGGACAGCATGATCCGCGCACAGATCGCCCCGAACGCGGTGATCGCGCGCAACCCTGATTTTTGCAAGCTGGCAGAGGCATTTGGCGCTAGGGCCGTAAAACCGCAGAGCATTGCAGCGTTTCAGGATGCCGTGCGCGCGGCATTTGAGGCGGACGGCCCGACGCTGATCTATGTGACACCTGCGCTGACGGTCTGACCACAGGCACGCCAGACGCAAAAGGGGCCGGAAGATATCACACACTCCGGCCCCATATCATTTAGAAATCAGCAGGACTATTCCCAGCAGCTGACCAATACGGTCATGCCGCTGGCCTTCTCTGACAGCTGGAAAGCAGTCAAGCCGGCAGTGCCTTCGGCAGCCAGTGCGGGCAGTTTGACGCCTGCACTTTTGCCGGCCTCTATCACAGTCGCCGCATTCAGCGCAAAGCTGACGTCATCGGGCAGTTGCGGCCCCCCTTGCGGAGGGGCTGTCATCATGCCGATCACAGCGCCTGTGCGGTCCAGCACCGGACCACCCGCATCGCCTGCGCGCGCGCGCAAGGCAAGGCGGCTGACGTTTTCCTGCCCGTCCAGCCCGCGCACATCGGCCAAGGTGCCAAAGCTGATCGAAGGGGCGTTCAGAACGCCCTCAAAGGAATAACCGGCCATGGCGACATCACTTTGCAGACGGGCAGGGCCGGCGGCAAAGCTGGCAACGGACAAAGGCGCCAGCGCCGATTTGGGCCGCAGCAACGCCACACCGCGCGCTGTGTCATCGGCAATGATTTCGGCATCTGTATCGCCGTCCAGCGTGATCCGCGAACAGTTTTGCACGGCGGCCGAGGTGGTCACCACATCGCCGCTTTCGGTCACAAAAAAGCCCGAGCGCGACAGCTTGGGTTTGCGGATCTGAAGACCTGACAGCAGGTCAATCGACTGCTGTGCGCCCTCGCCGGCAGAGGCGCTCAGAACGCCGGGCGTGCGCACAAAGCTGCTGCGCATCTCTGCCAGCACACGGCGGCGGCGCTCTTCATCGCCCGCGGGCCAGATCAGGGTAAAGCCCTTGATCTCGCCATTCTCCAGCGAGGCTTGGGTGTAGCTGATGATCCGGCCGTTTTCACCGACCAGCGTAAAGTCGGATTTGTTCCGCTCGCGTGGGCCATCCAGCGGCACGATCTCGAGCGTCTGCATGATCTCGTAAAGGCCGAACAGCGTGTCTTGCGTGCCGGGCTGGCTGATCAGCAGCACGCGCGCATCCACGTCGCCCGCCTGTGTGTACTGGGCAAAGGGCGGCTCGTAGCGGTCAAAGGTCACGGCGGCGGTGGGCATGACCATCTCGATGCCCGCCTGCGCATCCCGCACCAGCTGAAGGTCCAGACCTTCCAGCACCGCATTGTAGCTTTTTTTCAGCACCTCGCGCTGAAGTGTGGTCAGGATGCCGGTTTTGTCGAAATTATTCGCTTCCTGCCATGCGGCCATGGAATTGCGGGTGCCGCGCCCGAACGATCCGTCAATCGCGGCATCATAGAAACCGGCCCATTGCAGCATAACTTGAAGATTCTTCTTCTCGTCGCTGCTCAGCGCCTGCTCGGAGCGTTGCGCCTGCGCCGGTGTCTCGTCAGCGGCTGGCGGCTCTGGTGCGGGCTCTGGTTGGGGGGCCACTTCGGCCACTTGTGGAGCCTGTGTTTCTTGCGGAGCCTGCGATTCAGGTGCGGCCACAGCAGGCGCTTGCGCAGGGGTGGATACTGTACCCTCCGGGGCGTCAACTGCACCAGTGCCCAGAACATTCGCACCAACCGGCCAGTACTGCTGGCCCAGTCGGGTCGAGACCTGAATAAAGCTGTCGCGCGGCACCAGACCTTCGCTGCGATACTGGTTCAGGACCTCGTCGGCATCCGCACGGCGGTAGGGGCCCACCACAATCGCATACCAGCCGCCGCCAATGGCAAAACCGTTCACGTCTTGCAACAGCGTGGTGTAGGCGCGGGCGCGGTCAGTGGCACGGGCCAGCGATTGCTGCGCTTCGACTTGCACCCAGACAACTTCTTCGGGGTTATCCGCCTGGACCTGGGTTTGGGCCTGTGCCGTATTGACCGAGAAGAAGAATACTGCGGCCAGAAGCAGGACCGACCGGAACAACGATAGAATGCGCAACATTGGCGGAAAGACTTTCACTAATTTACTTTGCGGCACATAAACAGCATTTCGCCCTGATTCCCATAGTCTAAAGCCGTGGTTCACGCAGATATCAGGACGTTTTCACGCGTTTCCGACCGCGCACCGCCACTGATTGACCCTTGGCCCTGCGCACCCTAGTAAGAGCGCCAAATGGCAAAGGACGCGCACATGGCCGATACACCCCGTTCATTTCAGGAAATCATCCTGCGATTGCAGAGCTATTGGGCGCGCCACGGCTGCGCGATCCTGCAACCCTATGACATGGAAGTGGGGGCGGGTACGTTCCACCCCGCCACAACTTTGCGCAGTCTGGGCAGCCAGCCTTGGGCTGCCGCCTATGTGCAGCCGTCCCGGCGCCCCACCGATGGCCGCTACGGCGAGAACCCCAACCGTTTGCAGCACTATTACCAGTATCAGGTCCTGATCAAACCCAGCCCGCCCGACTTGCAAGAGCTGTACCTCGGCTCGCTTGAAGCCATTGGCGTGGATATGGATCTGCATGACATCCGCTTCGTCGAAGATGATTGGGAAAGCCCGACACTGGGCGCATGGGGTCTGGGCTGGGAAGTCTGGTGTGACGGTATGGAAGTCAGCCAGTTCACCTATTTCCAACAGGTCGGCGGCCATGACTGCGCCCCCGTCTCGGGCGAGTTGACTTACGGGCTGGAGCGTTTGGCGATGTATGTGCTGGGTGTCGATCACGTGATGGACATGCCCTTCAACGACCCCGATGCTTCGATCCCGCTGTCCTATGGGGACATCTTCAAACAGACCGAGGAAGAATACGCGCGCTGGAACTTCGATGTGGCCAACACGGATGTGCTGCTGCGCCACTTCGAGGAGGCCGAGGCCGAATGCAAAGCCATCATTGAACAGCCGCATATGGACCCCAAGACCAGCAAGCGCATCGTGATGGCCCATCCCGCCTATGATCAGGCGATCAAGGCCAGCCACATGTTCAACCTGCTGGACGCGCGGGGCGTGATCTCGGTGACTGAACGGCAGGCCTATATCGGCCGTGTGCGCGCGCTGACTAGGATGTGTGCGGATGCCTTTGTGCAGACACGGGCAGGCGGCTGGACGGGCGACGGGGCTTAGGCTTCTGTCCGCGACATACCGCATTCATAAAGAAACATTTCGCCCGACAGTGGCGGGTATACAGAGAGCAGCAGAGTATGGGAAAAATATTAGGGGGTTTCATCTTGTTATCAGCTTTGATCGCAGGTGCAGCGCTGTATTACGTGCAAATATATGCGTTCTACGAAGAAGTTGCCGCGCCTGCTGAAGGTGTGATGTTGATCACCCTCGCCAATGCAGAGCCTGAAGTGATCCCTGTCGAGGCGTTCAAGGCCATTGACGCCGACAGCTCGCCCATCCGCTACCGCGCATGCTTTACAACCCCCTACAGCCTTGGCCTGCTGACCGAGACATTCAAAATGGTCGAAAACATGAGCCCGCGCAACGCGCCCGGCTGGTTTGACTGCTTTGACGCCGAAGCCATCGGAACAGAGCTGGAGGCGGGGACAGCCTTGACGTTCCTGAGCCAGAAAAACGTGCATTACGGCGTGGACCGTATTGTCGCGATCACCAACGATGGCCGCGGCTATATCTGGCATGAGTTGAACGATTGCGGCGAAAAAGCCTATGACGGCACCGTGGTGGGCGAGGAATGTCCGCCGCCTCCGCAGCGCACAGCGCCGTCCGAGTAAGCGCCCCTAGAATAACGCCCGCACAGGCAAACACGAGGTATCCCAGTGGCTGATCTGCTGATTGAACTGTTCTCCGAAGAAATCCCTGCGCGCATGCAGGCGCGTGCCTGCGAGGATCTGAAAAAGCTGATGACAGACGGCATGGTCGAGGCGGGGCTGACCTATGCCTCTGCCGCCGCTTTCGCCACGCCGCGCCGCTTGTGCCTGACTGTTGAGGGCCTGCTGGACGCCAGCCCGCGCACGGTGGAAGAACGCAAAGGCCCGCGTGCGGACGCGCCCGAGAAGGCGATTGAGGGTTTTTTGCGCGGTGCAGGGCTGACCCGCGATGATCTGGAAGAGCGTGACACGCCCAAGGGTGCTATGCTGTTCGCAAAGATCACCCGCGAGGGGCGTCCGGCGGGGGATATCATTGCCGAAGTGCTGGAGCAGACGATCCGCAATTTCCCATGGCCCAAATCCATGCGCTGGGGGGCCGGCAGCCTGAAATGGGTTCGCCCGCTGCATGGGGTCCTGTGCATTCTCAGCCGTGAAGACGGCGCGGAGGTTGTCCCGCTGGACGTGGATGGCATCATCTCCGGCAATACCACACGCGGCCACCGTTTCCTTGCCCCCGATGTGATCACTGTCAGCGGTTTCGACGACTATACCGCCAAGCTCAAACGCGCCTTTGTGGTGCTGGATGCGGCTGAGCGGCGCGATACCATCTGGCATGACGCCACCAACATGGCCTTTGCCAGCGGCATGGAAGTGGTTGAAGATGCAGGCCTTCTGGCCGAAGTGGCGGGCCTTGTCGAATGGCCCGTGGTCCTGATGGGCCGCATCGGCGAGGCCTTCCTTGATCTGCCGCCGGAGGTGTTGCAGACCTCGATGCGCGAGCACCAGAAGTTCTTCTCCGTGCGCAACCCCAAGACGGGCGAGTCTGGGAAAGGGCGTATCGAGAAATTCATCACAGTCGCCAACCGCACCACCGCCGATCACGGCGTGACGATCCTTGCGGGCAATGAGAAGGTGCTGAGCGCGCGTCTGGCCGATGCCAAATTCTTCTGGGACAATGACTTGCGGATTGTGAAGTCTGCGGCGGGCATGGGCGCGTGGGTCGAGAACCTGAAAAACGTGACCTTCCATAACAAGCTGGGCACGCAGGCGGAACTGATCGAACGCATGGCCGTTCTGGCGCGGGAGCTGGCGCCTATGGTCGGTGCGGACCCTGATGCCGCCGAGCAGGCCGCGCGCATCGCCAAGGCAGACCTGTCTTCTGAAATGGTCTATGAATTCCCCGAGCTCCAAGGCCTGATGGGCCGCTACTACGCGAAGGCTGCGGGCCATAGCGATGATGTCGCGGCAGCAGCCGAAGAGCACTACGCGCCGCTAGGGCCCTCGGACGCTGTGCCGACTGCGCCCGTGTCGGTTGCCGTGGCACTGGCCGAGAAGATCGACAAACTCACCGGCTTCTGGGCGATTGACGAGAAACCTACGGGGAGCAAAGACCCGTTTGCGCTGCGCAGGGCGGCGCTGGGGGTTATTCGAATTTTGGTTGAGAATGAGATAGTCTTAAAATCAGACGAAGTAATAGCATTTGGTTTTTTAGAACATCAAGATCAACAGGCGGGAAAAACTGCGGCCAATGAGAAAGCAAGATTAGATAGCATCAGCAAAGAATTTGACATGTCCCCTGCACAATTGGCGAAAGCGATTAGTGAGGCTAGAAAAAATCCTGACACATCTCTGGGGCGCTTGAAAAAATCGCTCAACGAAACGCAAAAGTTTATTGCTCGTGCAATGGGTGAGACAAGATTTACTGAACTCTGGAATAATACCTCCGACCTCCTCGCCTTCCTCCACGACCGTCTCAAAGTCTACCTCAAAGACCAAGGCATCCGTCACGACGTGATCGACGCCTGCATCGCGATGCCGCAGAATGACGACCTCACCCTCCTCGTCAAACGCGCCCGCGCGCTCAGCGATACGCTCAAAACCGACGACGGTGAAAACCTGCTGCAAGCGTTCAAGCGCGCCAACAACATCCTGACCCAAGCCGAGACGGCGGATGGCGTTGAATATTCCTACGGCGCGGATGTGAAGTTTGCCGAGAATGATGCAGAGCGGGCGGTGTTTGCGGCGCTTGATACAGCCGAGGCCACCATCACCCCCGCGATGGAGCAACAGGATTTCACCACCGCCATGTCCGCCATGGCAGGCCTGCGCCCAGCACTCGATGCCTTTTTCGACGCGACCCAGATCAACACCGACAATGGCGCCGTGCGCCGCAACCGGCTCAACCTGCTCAGCCGCATCCGCACGCTGTGTACCTCCGTGGCCGATCTGACCCGCATCGACGGCTAGACTGCGGCACGTTAACCTATCGGCGCAGAGCATCAGCAAACGCTTGCTCTGCGCCGCATTCTGCTTATGCTGCATCTGAATACAAAGGATGCCGCAGTGCAGAATAACCCCCACACCACGCTGATCACGCAAACGGCGCGTATCGCCAATGCCACACACGGCGGGCGGGCGAAATGCTTGCAGCGGCTGGTGCGGATGGATCTGCCGGTGCCGCGTACGGTGGCGCTGTCTTTTGGCACTGTCGGCAAAATCGCGGATGGCGAATTGCCCGATATCGATTCCATCGTGGACCAGTTCGACAAAGAGGCGCTGCTCTGTGTGCGCCCCTCCAGTCAGGACCCCGATTGGGGCGGACCGGGGGCCGTGCTCAATATCGGGATGAACGACGCGCGGTTCGAGACGTTCAGTGATTCCATGGGCGAGGAAGCCGCCGCCGCGATCTACACCCGTTTTATCCAGTCTTATGCGATCAACGTCGCCCGTCTGGACCCCGATATGTTTGACGATGTGGACGGCGATGGCCGCGCGGCGCTGGCCCAAACCATTGAAGCCTACGAGCTTGAAACAGAAGAGAAATTTCCGCAGTCACGCCGCACCCAGCTGGCCGCTGTCGTCCGCTCGATGGCGCGCGCCTGGAGTGGCACCTCCGCCCGCCTGCTGCGTCAGGCCAAGGGCGCGCCTGCGGATGCGGGTCTGGGCCTTGTGGTCCAGCAGATGATTTTCGGGCTGGGGGCAGGGCAATGCGGATCGGGTGTGCTGCAACTGGTCAACTCTGACACAGGTGCCGTGCAGGTGACGGGCCGCTATCTGAGCCAGTCGCAGGGCCGTGATGCGTTGGGCGGCGATTGCGATGCCCTCTACCTTACCCGCGATCCGCGTGGGCCGTCGCTGGAGGAAAAGCTGCCAGAGGCGTTCGAGACGCTGAAATCCTATGCCAGCCTGATGCGCGCGCGCTTGCGCGAGGAAATGCAGGTGGAATTTGCGATTGATGACGGGGTTGTGCATATCCTCGACGGTGTGCGTGTCTCGCGCACGTCGCGCGCGGCGGTGCGCATTGCTGTGACGCTGGCGACCGACGGCGTGATCACGACTGAGGACGCCATTATGCGTGTGCCGCCCCGTCTGCTGACAGAACTGCTGCATCGCCAGATTGATCCGACCGTGCGCCGTGACGTGATTGGCAAGGGCATCGCTGCCAGTCCGGGGGCCGCCACAGGCCGCATTGTGTTCGATTCCGGCGAAGCACAAGCCAGTGCTGCGCGCGGCGAGGCCTGCATTCTGGTCCGGCGCGAGACATCTTCCGAAGACGTGCGGGGCATGCATGCGGCCAGTGCCGTGTTGACAGAGCGCGGCGGGATCACCAGCCATGCGGCGGTGATCGGGCGCGGCATCGGGCTGCCTTGTGTCGTCGGTGCCTCCAGCATAATCTTCAACCAGCGCGACAAGACGATTACCTCCAAGGACGGTCGTGTGTTTCATGCGGGCGACGAGATCACCGTTGACGGCTCTACGGGGCAAATTCTGGCGGGGGCGGCGGCGCTGCAAGAGGCGGCGCTGGACGATTATTTCCAGCAGTTGATGACATGGGCCACCGCCAGCGCCGACATCAAAGTGCGCGCCAACGCCGATACGCCCCAAGACGCGCAGACCGCGCGCAACTTCAACGCCGAAGGCATCGGGCTGTGCCGGACAGAGCATATGTTTTTTGACCGGGGCCGCCTGACGGTGATGCGCGAGATGATCTTTGCCGATACCTCCGATGGGCGCCGCGCCGTGCTGGAGCGGTTGCTGCCCATGCAGCGCGATGATTTTACACAGCTTTTCCGCATTATGGACGGGTTACCTGTCTGTATCCGTCTGTTTGATCCGCCTTTGCACGAATTTGTGCCAATGGATGCCAGCGGCCAGCGCGAGTTGGCCGAGGCGCTGGGCCTGCCGCGCTCTGACGTGACCCGCCGGATCGAGGCGATGCGCGAATATAACCCGATGCTGGGTCTGCGCGGTGTGCGCCTTGGCATCACAGTGCCCGAAATCTACGAGATGCAGGCGCGCGCGATCTTCGAGGCGATTGTCGATGCCGGCAAGGATGGCGCGCTGGTAAAGGCGGAGATCATGATCCCGCTGGTCTCTGCGCGCCGCGAGGTCGAGATTGTGAAGGCCGCGATTGATGCCGTCGCACAAGCCGTGCGCGCCGAACGGGGTGTCGATTTCCAGTACCGCCTCGGCGTGATGGTCGAGACCCCGCGCGCCTGTCTGCGTGCCGCCGAGATTTCGCCCCATTGCGCTTTCCTCAGCTTTGGCACGAATGACCTGACGCAGATGACCTATGGTTTGTCGCGCGACGATGCGGGGCGGTTTATGTCCGATTATGTCCAGCAAGGCGTCTTTGACGAGGACCCGTTCCATACGCTCGACCATGACGGCGTCGGAGAGTTGCTGATGCTGGGGGCCGCGCGCGGCAGGGCCGGACAGCCGGGCATTACCTTGTCGGTTTGCGGAGAGCATGGTGGCAACCCCGAATCGATAGCATTCTGTCGCTCGGCCGGTTTTGACTACGTCTCGTGCTCGCCGTTTCGCGTTCCAGTTGCACGGCTGGCTGCGGCCCAGCTGGCCATCGCTGACAAGATCCGGTAAAGATTCCGGATAGTTAACAGCATCATCCAAGGGCGCGTGGGCGGGAGACGGCGCAGCGGCACAGGTGCGGGTTGCCGGATTTGGAGATTCAGGCTAGCCCAACGGGAATAATAACGATCCCGGAGAACCTGAATGCGGTCTGGAAGATATGTGCGTGCAGCAAAGTTTGCCCTTTTTGCTGCGGTGGTTGTGGCGCTGCCAGCAGGTGCCATGGCCAATAATCTGGTCAAGAATCTGGCAAAAGTCGAAGCGCGGGGCCTTGCCTCTGTCGGCTCCGAACGGATGGCCAGCCTCGCAATATTTCCTGCATCTGTCATCCGTGTTTCTGCCGGAAACTCTGCCAGTGAAATCGTGTTCACCCGCGCATGGCTCGCCAGCCAGCCCAAGGCCAAAGGCTCTGCCGAGTTTCAGTGCCTTGCCGAAGCCTTGTACTTTGAGGCGCGTGGCGAGACGGTCAAAGGCCAGTTTGCCGTGGCCGAAGTGATCCGCAACCGCGTCAAATCCAGCCGCTTCCCGAACTCCTATTGCGGCGTGATCAATCAGGGCACCGGCAAAAAGCACCAGTGCCAGTTCAGCTATACCTGTGATGGCAACCCTGAAGTGGTAGGGGAACCTGCTGCCTATGCGCGCGTTGCCAAAGTGGCCCGCGCCACCATCGACGGCAAATCGCCCGACATCACCAACGGCGCTACGTTCTACCACACCACCGCCGTGCGCCCCAGCTGGTCGCGCAAATTCACCAACACGGCGCGGTTCGGCGTGCATCTGTTCTATGCCCGTGGTGCGCGTACTGCCAGTAACTGACGCAAAATGCCTTCTGGACGGCGCATGCGGCCCTCGACGTGGCCCGGCGCGCGGTATAAACGCCCGACAATGAACCAGACGGGACTGCATCAATGACATCCGAGACAGGCCAAGCCTTTGCCCATCCGTCCGAGCGGGCGGCACAGACCACGGGCGCAGACGTGCTTGACCGGATTTCCGTGCGCAACCACACAGTTGAAGTCGAGATCGGGGCCTTTCAGGCAGAGCGTGGCGTGACCCAGCGGATCAGCTTTAACATCGTCGTCGAAGTGCAACCGCTCAGCGGGCCTATCGATGATGACGTGGACCGCATCCTGTCCTATGACCGTGTCACCGAAGCCATTGCCACCGAACTGGCGGTAGAGCGTCTGGCGCTGCTGGAGACCCTGGCCGAGCGTGTGGCCGAGCGCATCCTGCTGGAGCCGCAAGCAATGCGCGTTTTTGTGCGCATCGAAAAGCTGGACCGGGGTCCGGCGGCCTTGGGTGTCGAGATCGTGCGCGCGCGCGATAAGGCTTCTGCAACCGGCATGAAAACAGGCGAGGCGCTGCATCCGCAACTGGTTTTCCTCGGCAATGCCGCCATTGCCTCGCCGCATCTGACCGGCTGGCTGGACCAGTTGCATGCGCAGGGCCGTCCGCTGGTGCTCTGCGTGGGCGCCTCTGATGTGGCTGCTCCGCAGGTCCCGCATAAGATGGCGCAGCGCCGGATTGACATGCTGGCAATCGAGCAAAACGCATGGGTGCTGGCCGCACGCGATGATCGCTGTGTGGTGGTCGGCACGCGGACAGAGCTGGACTGGGCCATGAAAAACGGCCAGACCTGCGTTTGGGCACCTTCCAAGATTGTACTCGACAGTGTGGACACGCCATCTGCCCAACCGCGCGATGCGGTGGCCCTTGCCGCATGGTTTGCCGCGACGTGGCAGGCGCGCGAAGTGCTGGTGATCGGCGCGGATCTGCCCGCACAGGCTTGCGTCCCGTTGCGCGCCGCCAGTGCGGATCATGAGACGCTCTGAGCGATGACGCGGCACTATTATCGCCCGATCCTGAGCAGTGATATCGCGCGCCCTGATGCGGCATATGCCTTTGGTGCAGGCTGGTTCTCATCGGTCGAGATTTTGCAAAGGGGAGCGGCGCCATCTGTGGTGCCGGTCAACGCCGTGCCGGCCGAGGCCCTTGCGATGCTGACTGGTCCGCGCCCTCTGGCGGTGCAGCGCCCGCAAATCATGGGGATTGTGAACGCAACGCCTGACAGCTTTTCCGACGGGGGCCTGCATGCCGCAGCGCATGACGCAATCGCGGGCGGGCTGGCGATGGCGCAGGCGGGTGCGGATATCCTTGATATCGGCGGAGAGAGCACGCGGCCCGGCGCGCAAGCCGTGGCACCGCAAGAAGAAATAAGCCGCACTGTGCCAGTGATCGAAGGGCTGCGCCGCGCGGGGTTCACGGGCACGATCTCGATTGATACGCGCAAGGCCGAAGTTGCGCGCGCCGCTCTTGTCGCTGGGGCGGATATGGTCAACGATGTGTCCGGCTTTACCCATGATCCCGCACTTGCAGGGGTTGCTGCAGCGGCTGATGTGCCTGTCTGCGTTATGCACGGCCCCGTCGACCCCGCCACCATGCACCATGATCCGCAATATGACGATGTGCTGCTGGACGTCTATGACTGGCTGGAGGCACGCATTGCAGCCCTTGAGGCCCAGGGTATTGCCCGCAGCCGGATCATCGCGGATGCAGGCATAGGATTTGCCAAGACCCAGGAGCATAATCTGGTACTGCTGGCACGGCTGAGCCTGTTTCATAGTCTGGGCGTTCCGATCCTGCTGGGCGCGTCGCGTAAGAAGTTCATCGGCACCATCGGCAATGCGCCGCAGGCATCCGACCGCGCTGCGGGTTCCATCGCCGTAGCCCTTGCAGGCATCGCGCAAGGCGTGCAATTTGTGCGCGTACATGATGTGGCACAGACAGTGCAGGCCGTTGCACTTTGGCGCGCAACCAGGGCAGGAAGAACACAATGAGCAAGCTTTTCGGGACAGACGGCGTGCGCGGTACGGCCAACATCCACCCGATGACCGCAGAAATGGCGCTGCGCATCGGGGCCGCCGTGGGCCGCTATTTCCGCCGCGAGGGCGACGGCTCGGTGCACCGCGTGGTGATCGGCAAGGACACGCGCCTGTCGGGGTATATGTTCGAGAATGCGTTGACGGCGGGTCTGACATCGACGGGTATGAATGTGCTGCTGCTGGGTCCGGTGCCGACGCCTGCGGTGGGGCTGCTCACGCGGTCCATGCGCGCCGATCTGGGCGTGATGATTTCCGCCAGCCATAATCCCGCGCACGACAACGGCATCAAGTTTTTTGGCCCCGACGGGTTCAAACTGTCCGATGCCGTCGAGGCAGAGATCGAGGCGCTGGTGGCCGCAGGAGTAGAGCCGACCAGCGCGCCGGAGATTGGCCGCGCCAAGCGGATCGACGATAGCCGCTTTCGCTATATCGAGCGGGTCAAATCCAGTTTCCCCCGCCAGATGCGTCTGGACGGGCTGAAGGTGGTAATTGATTGCGCCAATGGTGCAGCACACCACGTAGCCCCCATGACCCTGTGGGAGTTGGGCGCTACCGTGATTCCCGTGGGTGTTGCCCCGAATGGCCACAATATCAACGAGCGCTGCGGATCGACCCATCCGGAAGTCGCCGCCGAGACGGTTGTGGCCCATGGCGCTGATGTGGGCATCTGTCTGGACGGCGACGCCGACCGCGTGATTTTGCTGGACGAGCAGGGGCGCGTGGGGGACGGCGACCAGTTTATGGCGCTGATGGCAGCGCGTTGGAAGGCCGAAGAGCGCCTGAAAGGTAACGCGCTGGTTGCCACCGTCATGAGCAATCTGGGGTTGGAGCATTTTCTGGCAGATCGTGGTGTGCGGCTGGAGCGGACAAATGTCGGCGACCGCTATGTGGTGGAGCGGATGCGGGAAGGCGGCTATAACCTTGGCGGTGAGCAGTCTGGCCATATCGTGATGACTGACTATGCCACCACAGGTGATGGCCTGATGGCCGGCATGCAGTTTCTGGCCGAAATGATCCGCGCGGATAAACCGGCGTCCGCCCTTATGGACCAGTTCGAACCGGTGCCGCAACTGCTTGAAAATGTGCGGTTTGCGGCGGGGCAGGTGCCCTTGGAGGATGCCCATGTGATTGCCGCGATTGTGCAGGCCGAAGCGGATCTGGCCGGCGGCGGGCGTCTGTTGATCCGAAAATCCGGCACCGAACCTCTGGTGCGCGTGATGGCCGAGCATGAGGATGCGGGCCTGATGCAGCGTGCGGTGGCTTCGGTCGTCAGTGCTGTTGAAGACGCGGTCAAGCCCTAGCGGCGAAAGAGGCGGCGCAGCGCGCCATACTGGCTAAGGCCCACACCCGTCAGGATCAGCGACATCGCCAGCAACAGCGCGCGCGGCAATTCCTCGCCGAGGATCAGCGCGCCCAGCAGCACAGACCACAGCGGCACCTGATAGTTGACCAGTGACATAAACACCGGTCCCGCACTGCGCACGACCAGCACGCGCAGGAAATTTGCCCCCGCTGTAGGGACCAGCCCCAGAAACGCCAGCACGCCAAGGATCTGTGGCGAGGGTAGGGGCGGCGCGCCTTCCACAACAAAGGCCACGGGAATGGTGATGCAAGCCCCGATCAACAGCAAAATAGTGGCAAGCCCGATCGGGTGCGCATCTGGCAGGCGGCGCAGCATGATAGAGGCCACGGCATAACAGGCCGCCGCCGTCACACAAGCGATGCGGCCCGGAGTCTCGAAGGCGGCACCTGTCGTCTCGAAGGCCTGCGCGCCGATCAGGATCACCACGCCGATAAAGCCCACGATAAAGCCTGCGATCTTGCGCGGTGTCATCTGCTCGCCCGCGACGGTGAAATGCGCCAGCGGCAACACAATTAGGGCGACAGCCGCCATCGATACACCCGCAAAGCCGGAGGTGACATATTGCTGTCCCCATGCCAGCAGCGAAAAGGGCACAGCAGAGCTGAGCGCGCCGATCACCAGCAGATTGAGTTTATCGGCGCGTGTCGTTGGGGCCGTAAACAGCGGGCGGCCCATAATGCCCCAGATCAGCGCCATCAGAACCGCCGCAAAGGTGATGCGAGACGCGGCCAGCCAGAACGGCGGCATGCCACCGGCCAGTGCCACTTCGGTGACCATAAAAGTACCCCCCCATGTCAGACCGAGGATGGCGACCATCAACCAGTTGAGCGGGGTGATTTGGGGGGATGTGTTCATACCGCCAGATAGGGCCAAACTGCGGGGCGGGGCAAGAGCATAGGATGCCACGAAAAAGGCCCGCAGTTTCCCGCGGGCCTTTGTGTAAAAGTCGTAAGGCTTAGTTTTTGGATTTATCGACCATCTTGCCAGCAGAGATCCACGGCATCATATCGCGCAGCTTGCCACCGACGATTTCGATCTGGTGCTCGTCATTGGCGCGGCGCGATGCTTTGATCGTCGGCTGGCCAACAGCGTTTTCCAGCATGAAATCACGCACGAATTTGCCGGACTGGATGTCGGACAGCACAGCTTTCATGCGGGCTTTTGTTTCCTCGTAAGGCAGGATGCGTGGGCCGGAGACGTACTGGCCGTACTCTGCCGTGTTGGAGATGGAGTAATCCATGTTTGCGATGCCGCCTTCATAGATCAGATCCACGATCAGCTTTGTCTCGTGCAGGCATTCGAAATAGGCCATTTCGGGCTCGTAACCGGCTTCTACCAGCGTCTCGAAGCCCATGCGGATCAACTCGACGATGCCGCCGCACAGAACGGCTTGTTCGCCGAACAGATCGGTTTCGCACTCTTCGCGGAAGTCCGTCTCGATGATGCCGGAGCGGCCGCCACCGATAGCGGAGCAATAGGACAGGCCGATTTCCAGCGCGCGGCCGGAGGCGTTTTTGTCAACCGCCACAAGGCAGGGCACGCCGCCGCCTTTGGTATATTCGCCGCGCACAGTGTGACCGGGGCCTTTGGGCGCCATCATGATGACGTCGATGCCTGCTTTAGGCTCGATCAGGCCGAAGTGTACGTTCAGGCCGTGGGCGAATGCGATTGCCGCACCTTCGCGGATGTTGTCATGCACGTATTTCGTGTAGGTGTCTGCCTGCAATTCGTCGGGCATGGTGAACATGATCACGTCTGCCCATGCGGCGGCTTCTGCGATGCCCATAACCTTCAGGCCTTCGCCCTCGGCTTTCTTGGCGGAAGGCGAGCCTTCGCGCAGAGCGACGACGAGGTTTTTGGCACCTGAATCGCGCAGGTTCAGCGCATGGGCGTGGCCTTGTGAGCCATAGCCGAGGATCGCAACTTTTGCGTCCTTGATGAGGTTAACGTCGCAGTCACGGTCATAATAAACGCGCATGATTTTATCCTTTTGGTTGATCTGCGACGCACAATAGGGAAATTCGCACGGTTTGCCATGGTCAGATTGTGAGTTTAAGAAGCAAAATAAAGAATTTAATGTGCGTATTTCAGAAATGGTGTGAATATCATGCTTGATAACGATGATCGACGTCTGTTGCGGTATTGGCAGGCAGAACCGACCCTGAGCCAAGGCGAGCTGGCGGAGAGGGCGGGCATGAGCACGGGGCGGGCCGTGCGGCGGATTGCCCGAATGCAGGAATTGGGCGTGCTGAAGGGGATTGGCGCAGTGATTGACTGGGCTGCGCTGGGATACGCGGTAGAAGTGTCGCTGCGGATCACGCTGGATAAAACGCAGGGCAATGCGTTTGACGCGTTTATGGCGGAAGCGCGCACAATACCCGAGGTGATCGAGTTGCAGACGTTTCTGGGGCGTGTTGATGTGCGCCTGTCGATCATTGCGCGCGACATGGCGCATTACCAGCAGATTTATCGGGGGCGTATTCTGATCCTGCCGCATATCTCGGAGATCGAGGCGCTGATGCATGTTGCGCGGATTAAATATGCGGAAGGCTTGCCGCTGTGATGGAGTTGGACGAGACGGACCGCAAATTATTGCGCGCCCTGGTGCGTGATGCCACCCAGAGCGCGGGCGCGCTGGGGCGGCGGTTGGGACTGAGCCAGCCTGCGACATGGCGGCGGATCAAGCGGCTGGAGGAGGCGGGCGTGATACGGGGGCGGCAACTGCGGCTGGATGCGGAAAAGCTGGGCTTTGGGGTGACGGTGTTTCTGGGCGTCAAGCTGGCGCTGCGCGGCCGTGTCAGCCTTGAGGATTTCGAGCGTGCGGTGAGTGCGATCCCCGAAGTGCAGACGGTGGAGCATGTTCTGGGACTTTATGACTACCGCCTGCGGGTTGTGGCGCGCGATTTGCCCGACTTCGAGCGTGTGTTGCGGCGGCGGATCATGACCTTGCCCGGCGCGGGCGAGGTCGAGGCAAATGTGTTGCTGAGTGAGGAGCGGCTGGTTGGGCCGCTGTAGCTGTGTTCGCTAAAGGAAACTTCTGCGTTACGAATGAACGGTATTGCAGGCAATCGGCGGTTTAACTGCGTGCGAGGCGCTTTGATTTAGCCCCTGTAATTTCTATTATGCAGGGAACCCTGCATGGAGAGTACAAAATGGCATTGCTTGATACGGTAGACCCGCAAGGGCTGGAAGAATTTTCGGTTGTGTTCACTGACCGCTCGCTCAATTCAATGAGCGGGGCATTCCAGCAGGTGATGCGGGATATTCACGGCATGCTGTGCGAAGTATATGGTGCGGCCTCGGCTGTGGTGATCCCCGGTGGCGGCTCTTACGCCATGGAAGCTGTGGCGCGGCAATTTGCGCGCGACCGTGATGTGCTGGTGGTGCGCAATGGCTGGTTTTCCTATCGCTGGAGCCAGATCATCGAGACGGGCGGGCTGACAGCCAATACCACAGTGATCAAGGCGCGCGCGCAGGGCAATGCAACGCCCGCGCCCTATGCGCCAGCACCGATTGAAGATGTGGTAGAGGCGATCCGCACCCAGAAACCGCAGGTGGTGTTTGCGCCGCATGTGGAAACCTCGGCGGGCGTAATCCTGCCGGATGAGTATATCTCTGCGATGGCGACCGCCGCGCATGACGTTGGCGCACTGCTGGTGCTGGATTGTATTGCGTCGGGATGTGCATGGGTCGATATGGCGGCGCTGGGCGTTGATGTGTTGATTTCCGCGCCGCAAAAGGGGTGGAGCGCGCAGCCTTGCGCCGGACTGGTCATGCTGTCGCCACGCGGCGTGGCGCGTCTGGCAGAGACGAAATCAGACAGTTTTGTCATTGATCTGGGCAAGTGGCATGCCATCATGCAGGCGTATCTGGACGGGGGCCATGCCTATCACGCGACGATGCCCACGGACGCGCTGCGCGTGTTTCGCGATACGATGCTGGAGACGAAAAACTATGGCTTTGCGCGGCTGAAAGAGGCCCAATGGAAGCTGGGCGACGGCGTGCGTGCGATGATGATGGCCAAAGGCGTGAAATCTGTCGCGGCAGAGGGTTTCGGCGCGCCGGGTGTGGTGGTGTGCTATACCGATGATCCGGAAGTGAAATCAGGCAAGGCGTTTATGGCGCAGGGCATGCAGATTGCCGCGGGTGTGCCGCTGCAAGTGGGCGAGCCTGAAGGGTTCAGCACCTTCCGTCTGGGGCTGTTCGGTCTGGACAAGCTTTATGATGTTGAAGGCACTTTGGGCCGCCTGAGGACCGTCGTGGATAAAGTTCTGTAAAAATATCCGCATTCCTGAAACTCCCTTGCCACATCCCTCGTGGCTGGGGGGAAGCCGGTCAAAACGAGCGGCCCAACACCGAGGAATGACCACATGTTTACCAAATCCCTTTTTGCTGCCACCGCTCTGTCCCTGACCGCAACGCTGGCCTTTGCCGCGGGTCATGCCAAGAACCCCGATGTGGGCGGTGCCGCGATGATGGCCGAGAAGAACATCATCGAGAACGCCGTGAATTCGCCTATCCACACCACGCTGGTGGCTGCGGTGAAGGCCGCCGGTCTGGTCGAAACACTGTCAGGCGAAGGCCCGTTTACTGTGTTTGCCCCGACTGACGATGCCTTTGCCGCGCTGCCCGCCGGTACAGTCGAGACAGTGCTGAAGCCCGAGAACAAGGACCTGCTGACGCAAATCCTGACCTGCCATGTTGTCGGCGCGGACGCGATGGCCGAGGCGATCAACGGCATGATTTCGGATGATGGCGGCATGCACATTGTGCCAACGCTGGGCGGGTGCAAGCTGGAAGCACGGATGGACGGCGAGATGATCACGCTGACCGACGAGAACGGCACAGTGGCGACCGTGACCATCGCAGATGTCAAGCAATCCAATGGCGTGATCCATGTGATCGACGCGGTCATGCTGCCAAAGTCCTGAATTTCGTTTAGTCATGAGTATAGCCCGCGCATAACCTGCGCGGGCCTTTTTCTTTACGTCAGCGCATCCAGTATCCGCGCCCAAGAGCGGATACCTTTGTGAAAACTCTCCATATCGTATTTCTCGTTGGGCGAATGGATTTGGTCATCGTCCTTGCCAAAGCCGATCAGCATGGGCGGTGTGCCGAGGATAGAGTGGAAGTGCCCTGCAATCGGGATGGAACCGCCGCAGCCGATATAGGCGGCGGGGACCTGCCATTCGTCCGAAAGCGCCTTGAGCGCCTTGCCGAATGCCGGATCATCGGTGGGCGTGCCCGATGCGCGGCCTGCTCCGTGGCCTTTCCACTCGATTGTGCAATCGACCGGCAGCATGTCTTCGACCATCTTGCGAAAGTTTTCGCGGATCACCAGCGGGTCCTGATCACCAACAAGGCGGAAGGAAATCTTGGCGCTGGCTTTGGAGGGCAGGACGGTTTTGAAGCCTTCGCCCTGATAGCCGCCACCGATGCCGTTAACCTCGCAGGTGGGCCGCGACCAGATCATTTCCAGTGGCGTGCGGTCCTGCTCGCCTGCGGGCACCGACAGGCCGACATCGGCCAGGAAGGTGTCATGGTCAAAGGCAAGGCCCTGCCATTGTGCCTCCAGATCATCGCTCAATTCCGGCACACCGTCATAAAAGCCGGGGATGGTGACGCGGCCCTGATCGTCGTGCAGGGCGGCAATGATGCGTGACATCACGCGGATCGGGTTCATGGCGATGCCGCCAAAACTGCCCGAATGCAGGTCTTTGTCGGGGCCGGTGATGGTCAGTTCTTCGCCCAGCATGCCGCGCAGCATCGTGGTGATGGCGGGTGTGCGGCTCTGGAACATGCCGGTGTCGCAGATCATCGCAAAATCGGCGCGCAATTCATCTGCGTGCTCTTCCATAAACGGCACCAGCGAGGGCGAGCCTGATTCCTCTTCGCCCTCGAAGAAAAAGGTGATGCGGCAGGGCCAGTCGCCGTTCACTTCTTTCCACGCGCGAAACGCCTCGATAAAGGTCATCAGCTGCCCTTTGTCGTCTGCCGCCCCGCGTCCGCGGATCACGGTGCCTGCCTCTGTCTCTTCAATCGCGGGATCAAACGGGTCACGGTCCCACAGATTGAGCGGGTCAACCGGCTGCACATCGTAGTGACCGTAAAACAGCAGATGCGGTTTGCTATTCTCTGGCCCGACATGGCCCACAACCATTGGATGACCCGGCGTGAAACGCTTTTGCGCATCAATTCCAAGGCTTTGCAGGTCTGCCACCAGCCAGTCGGCGGCCTGCTGGCAGTCCTCCTTGAATGCAGGATCGGTCGAAATCGACCTGATCCGCAACAGCTCCAGCAACCGCTCGGTCGCGGCGGGCAGGTTTTCGTCAATGCGGGCAAGAACGGCATCTAGGGACATGGGGGCAGGCTCCTGTATATGGGAATTCGTCCGGACCCTAACAGGCGCAAATGCGTTGTCTAGTGCTGCGATTTTCCCATCGGAAACACGCCTGCGACACTACGCGCCCCTTTGCGTATTGATGAACTTGGAACGGCTCTATATCGGAAAGGTAACACAATTCAGACCTCCGCGCGGCATAGGGCGCGCAGGGCGAGGGACGATCGGAGATGCGCATGACCTATTCGGAACAGCTTGATCAGGCGATTGAACGCCTGCACGACGAAGGCCGCTACCGCACCTTTATCGACATCGAGCGGCGCAGCGGAAACTTCCCGCACGCCGTCTGGACCAAGCCCGACGGGACCGAGCGCGATATAACCGTCTGGTGTGGCAATGACTATCTGGGCATGGGGCAGCACCCCGTTGTTCTGGCTGCGATGCACGAGGCGCTGGATGCAACTGGCGCAGGCTCGGGGGGCACGCGCAACATTTCGGGCACAACCGTGTATCACAAACGGCTGGAGGCTGAACTGGCCGATCTGCATGGCAAGGAAGCGGCGCTGCTTTTTACGTCTGCCTATATCGCCAATGATGCCACGCTCAGCACGTTGCCAAAGCTGTTTCCGGGCCTGATCATCTACTCGGACGAGCGCAACCACGCCTCCATGATCGAAGGTGTGCGCCGCAATGGCGGAGCCAAGCGCATCTGGCGCCATAATGACGTCGCCCACCTGCGCGCATTGCTGGAAGCCGATGACAGCGATGCGCCCAAGCTGATCGCGTTTGAATCGATCTATTCGATGGACGGGGATTTCGGCCCGATCGAGGCGGTCTGCGATCTGGCGGAAGAATTCGGCGCGTTGACCTATATCGATGAAGTGCATGCCGTGGGCATGTACGGCCCACGCGGAGCAGGGGTGGCAGAGCGGGACCGCCTGATGCACCGGCTGGACATCATCAACGGCACGCTGGCCAAGGCCTATGGCGTGATGGGTGGCTACATTACCGCCTCGGCCAAGATGTGTGATGCCATCCGGTCTTATGCGCCCGGCTTTATTTTTACGACCTCTCTGCCGCCTGCGATTGCGGCGGGGGCTGCGGCCTCAGTTGCCTATCTAAAGCGCGCGCCGGAGTTGCGCGAGACCCATCAGCAGCGGGCAAAGGCACTCAAGCTGCGGCTCAAAGGATTGGGTCTGCCGATCATTGACCATGGCAGCCATATTGTGCCGGTAATAGTCGGCAATCCTGTGCACACCAAGCTTTTGTCGGACATGCTGCTGGAGCAGCATGGCATCTACGTCCAGCCGATTAACTTCCCCACCGTCCCCCGCGGCACTGAGCGGTTGCGCTTTACGCCGTCGCCGGTACACGGTCCGCTTGAAATGGATGCTCTTGTTACTGCAATGGACGGGCTATGGGCGCATTGTGCGCTGAATCGTGCCGAAGCAGCCGGTTAATTATCCACTAACTCGCTAAACTCATTGCGCTGTGGTAGGAAATTATCAACAAGACATGAGGCGAATCAATCTTTGATAGCTGGAATGTGTCAGCGATTGAGTGGACAAGGGCAGAGCTATGATTGGGCGTTGGGCCTCCAGGAACGTTCAGCAAATGGCGTCGGAACCATCAGGTTTTGACGCCTTCGAATTGCGACTTGGCGATTTGATGCGTGGCGAGCGTGCGACGCTTGGTAAATCGCTTCTTGATGTGCAGCGCGAGCTGCGGATCAAAGCAGCCTACATCGCAGCCATCGAAAACGCGGATCCGGATGCCTTTGACACACCCGGTTTTATTGCGGGTTATGTGCGGTCTTACGCGCGCTACCTGAACATGGACCCCGATAAAGCCTTTGCCGCCTTTTGCAACGAGAGCGGATTTAGCGTGGCGCATGGTATGTCTGCCGAAGCCTCCGTGGTGCGTAAACCCACCCGCGAAGAGCGTCTTACACGTCAGGCAGAGCATGATATTTTCTCCCGTCCGGTAATGCCTTTCGCGCCGGGTGGCAGCAGCTTTCTGTCGCGCATCGAGCCTGCTGCCATCGGCTCTACGCTGGTACTGGTCGCGCTGATCTCCGCGTTGGGCTTTGGCGGCTGGACGGTGCTGAAAGAAGTGCAGCGTGTGCAAGTCTCCCCCGTTGACCAGACGCCGGTTGTGCTGTCCGATCTTGATCCGTTGCAGGCCAGTGTGCCGACAGGCCCGTCTGCGGGTGGTGTGACAGTACCGGCAGCACTGGATGACAGCCCCCGCGTCGAGGCGCTTGACCGGCTGTACCGTCCTGCTGCGCTGGATGTGCCTGTTATGATTGCCCGTGATGCGCCCATCGCATCGCTTGACCCGCGCACCAGCGGTTTGTTCGAGACGGGTGCGGTGTCTTCCACCACGGGTGATACCCGGCTTGCCGGTGCCGTAGAAGGTGCTCTTGCAGAGGCGCTGGGCGGCGATGTTGCATCTGCCAGTCTGGCAGTGCCGCAAGTATTTGAAGGTCCCGCCGCCGCCGTGCAGGTTGTCGCGACCAGCGAGACATGGGTGCGCGTTACTGCCGCCGATGGTACGAACATATTCGAGAAAGTCATGCAAAAGGGCGACACATTTGATGTTCCCGCGCTGCAAGAAGCGCCCCTGTTGCGCACTGGCCAAAGTGGGGCGGTCTATTTCGTTATGAATGGTGAATTCTTCGGACCTGTTGGCGGTCGTGGCAGTGTGACGTCCAACGTGCCGCTGCACCAGCAGGCTCTGGCAGAGTTGTACCAGCCTGCGCAGCCCGGTCAGGACAGCGCGCTGGAAACACTGGTTGCGGAACTGCGCGCAGGAATACCGACACCGCCCGTTGCAGATTGATTTGTGCCCCGAGGGGTGCAATTGTCACAAAACGCACAGCTTTTTATTGCACCAGCACCTTTGTGTGACTAGGTAAGTCTTGTCTGAATTGTCTAGTGAGGCCGCAATGTCGCTGAACCATATTCGCCCTTGGCGCAACATTTACCGCCGCAAATCGCGCCAGATCATGGTGGGCAATGTGCCTGTCGGAGGCGATTCGCCGATCACGGTGCAGACGATGACAAACACGCTGACCACCGATGCCCGTGCAACAATTGCGCAGATACAAGCGGCAGCGGATGCCGGTGCGGATATTGTGCGCGTGTCGGTGCCCGATGTGGAGAGTTCCAAGGCCCTTAAAGAAATTGTGCGCAACAGCCCTGTGCCGATCGTTGCAGATATCCATTTCCACTATAAACGCGGGATCGAGGCGGCAGAGGCGGGGGCTGCCTGTCTGCGGATCAACCCGGGCAATATCGGGGATGAAAAGCGCGTCAAGGAAGTGATCCGCGCCGCGCGGGACAACAATTGTTCCATCCGGATCGGCGTCAATGCAGGCTCGCTGGAAAAGCATCTGCTGGATAAATACGGCGAGCCATGCCCCGACGCGATGGTCGAGTCCGGTCTGGACCATATCAAAATCCTGCAAGACAACGACTTTCACGAGTTCAAGATCAGCTGCAAGGCCTCGGACGTGTTTATGGCCGCCGCCGCCTACCAGCAACTGGCCGAGGCCACGGATGCGCCGATCCATCTGGGCATCACGGAGGCCGGCGGGCTGATCTCCGGCACGGTGAAATCCGCCATCGGCATGGGCAACCTGCTGTGGATGGGCATTGGCGATACGATCCGCGTGTCGCTGTCGGCTGATCCGGTGGAAGAAGTGAAAATGGGTTTCGAGATCCTGAAATCGCTTGGCCTGCGGCACCGCGGTGTGAACATCATCTCTTGCCCGTCTTGCGCGCGGCAGGGTTTCGATGTGATCAAAACCGTGGAGACACTGGAAAAGCGGCTGGAGCATATCAAGACCCCCATGAGCCTCAGCATCATCGGATGTGTGGTCAACGGGCCGGGTGAGGCGCTGATGACGGATGTGGGCTTTACCGGCGGCGGTGCCGGTGCCGGCATGGTCTATCTTGCGGGCAAGCAAAGTCACAAGCTGGATAATGCCAGAATGGTCGAGCACATTGTCGAGCAGGTCGAGGCGCGTGCAGCCGTGCTCGATGCCGAAGCCGCCGCCATCGAGGCGGCAAGCGACGCCTAGCGCATCCCGAGGCCCATCTGCATGAGCATCTTGCGGATGGGTGCTGCACTATACAGCGCGTTCAATCCCGCCGCGCGCGCATCCCGCGCCAACGTGCTGCTGGCTTGACTGGTGCGGTTCAGAAGGTCAATGCCGCGTACCCGCAGGGTGATATCGCCGTAACGCGCCTTGTGATAGGCCTCCAGCATACCTGCATCGCCCAAGCCTTCGGGACGTTCCTGCGCAAGATCCAGCAGTGTAGCGATGTCGTTTAAGGACATATTCAAGCCTTGCGCGCCGATGGGCGGCATCACATGGGCAGCCTCTGCAATCAGCGCCACCCGCTCGGCGCTCAGACGTTCCGCATGCTGGGTGATGATCGGCCAGACCTGTCGGCGGCCGACCAGCGTGAGAGGCCCGAAATGGTGGCAAGACCGGATCGAGGCAGCCTCCTCGAACGCGTCTACATCCATTTCCAGACGCTCTTGGGCAAGACGGCCATTGTCCATCCCACCCACAGCCGAGCAGGGCAAGCCGTCGCGGTCGGGCAGGGGCACCAGCGTGAAGGGACCACCCGTGCGGTGGATCTCGGTCGAGACGTTTTGATGGGGCTGCGGATGGGTCACCGCGAACACCAGCGCCTTTTGTCCGTAGCGTTGGGTATGCACGCCAATACCCGAGGCCACCCGCATGGGCGAGGTCCGGCCATCGGCAGCGATCACCAGCTTTGCCGCGATACGTGAGCCATCGCTGAGCGTCACTTTCGCGCCGGTATTGCGGGTGAACAGGCGGGCCGTGCTGATGCCCGGGCGGAAGTCCACGGTTCCCAGTTCATCCAGACGTGCCAGAATTTCACGGCGCAGCAGCCAGTTGGGAAAGTTCCAGCCAAAAGGCTGCCCGGAAATCTCGGCGGCGTCGAATTCTTTGGTCACGCGCGGCTGGGCCTGCGCACCGCCTGCATCGATGATGCGCATGATTTGCAAGGGGGCGGCATGGGGGGCCAAAGCGTCCCATAGACCGGCACGCTCCAGTAATATCCGCGCCGGTTGCAACATCGCGGTCGACCGCAGGTCAGCACCTTGTGCCGCCGCATCGGTAACGGGCGGGGTCGGATCAACGCAGATCACTTTAAAACCCGCCGTGCCAAAGGCCGCCGCCGCGGTCAGTCCCGCGATGCCGCCACCGGAGATCAGGATGTCACAACTATCAGTCATCGGATGTGTCCTATTTCACAAGCATTCCCAGAAATAAAGATAGATCGTCGGTGTGAAATTGCACATGCGGCGCGTCCGCACGTACCGGTGCGACATGCACAGTGCGCATGCCCAGATCGTGGGGCACTGCCAGATTGCGCGCGTCATCCTCGAACATGGCAGCGGTTGCGGGGGCCAGCTGGTCTTGGGTGAATATTGCGTCAAAGGCGCCCCGTTCGGGTTTGGGCAAAAATCCTGCGTGTTCAACTCCGTAGACTGCATCAAACAGCCCCGACAGCCCGCGTGCGGCCAGCACCCGCTCGGCGTAGGGGGCGCAGCCATTGGTATAGACAATGCGGCGACCCGGCAGCGCACGGATATGTCCGGCCAGCACCGGATCGGGCGTAAGACTGTCCATAGAGATGTCGTGCACGTCCACCAGATAGGGCTCCGGGTCTACGTCATGTTCGCGCATCAGGCCCGCAAGGGTTGTGCCATGGGTGTGCCAGTAGTGGCTCCGCAGACGGTCGGCCTCTGTGCGGTCAACGCCAAGGCACTGCATCACCCAGTCGGTCATCCGGACCTCGATCAGGTCGAACAGACGCGCTTCGGGCGGGTAGAGCGTGTTATCAAGGTCGAAGACCCAAGTGGAGACATGTGAAAAAGCGTCATAAGGCATACTGCTTTGGTAGGCCGCCTTTTGCTGCTCTGCAAGGGGCGATCATGGGTAGGCGGGCGCATCTACAGCGGGTAAGGTTGCGCAAAGCCTCAGGAAAGCACTGTCCACATGCCACCCGTTACGCCGCCAACACGTCCCGGAAATACCGATGCCTATTCCATGATCCTTGACGCGATTGATACCGGCACCTACCGCCCCGGCGACCGTCTGGTCGAGAGCGAGCTTGCCGACCGCTTTGGCGTCTCGCGCACGCCGATCCGCGAGGCGCTCCAGCGGCTGGAAACCCAGTCACTGCTGGTGCGTGACGGGCGCAGCCTGATTGTGGCCTCGCTGGACCATAACCAGATGGCAGAGCTTTATGTGGTGCGCGGAGAGCTGGAAGGGTTGGCAGCACGATTGGCCGCGCGCAATGCCACCGAGGAAGAAGTGCGCTTGCTGCGTGAAATGGTCGAGGCAGACAACGCGCTGCGTGATCATCCGGCGGCACTTGCGCGGGCGAACAAGCGGTTCCACAAGCAGATCCACCTCGCCTCGCACAACAGGTTTCTGGTGCAGCAACTGGACCTTGTGCACCGCTCCATGGCGCTGATGGCGACCACGTCACTTGCGGTGCAAGGGCGTGGCGCGATTGCCCAAATCGAACATGACCGGATCGTCTGCGCGATCGAAGCGCGTGACGGAGATGCGGCGGATGCAGCCTTGCGGGCGCATATCTCGGTGGCTTTTGCGACAAGGTTGAAGCAGGAAGCAGCGCGGCGCGAGGCGGAGAGTTAATCCACGGGTCCGGTGATGCCGTGCTCGGTCTTGTCCCAGTAGAACGGCTCCACCACCAGTTCTTTGATGGCTTTGTATGCCGAAAGAGCCGCCATCGGATAATAGAACGGTAACGACAGCACATAGGCCATCAAGTGCCGGTGTTCGCGGCGTGATACGGCGACCATGGAAACCGTCAGATTGATGACCTCGGAGCCGATGAAAAACCAGACCATAAAGAGTGTGACAGGGGCGCCCAGCGTTGTCGTGACAGGATGCTCCACCCCCGCCAGCGTAATCCAGAACGACCAAAGCAGCGGCGCGCAGGCGAATTGCGCAAATGTCGCCAGCAGCAACGTTTGTACCCCTAGAAACCGCATCAGTCCCAGATCGCGCAGCAGCGCGCGCGGCGAGCGCATGTGGACCAGCCATGTGATCATGAACCCCTTGAGCCAGCGCGAACGTTGCTTGACCCACGGCCACGCGCGACAATTGGCTTCCTCGTAGGTGACAGTCGGGATCAACTCTGTAACATAGCCGTGGCGGGCGAGGCGGATGCCCAGATCGGCATCCTCGGTGACGTTATGGGCATCCCAGCCACAGACCTTTTCCAGAATGTCACGGCGGAAAAACACAGTAGTGCCGCCCAAGGGGATCACCAGCCCCAGATGGGCGACACCAGGCAGGATCATCCGCCACCATGTGGCATATTCAATTGCAAAACAACGAGATAACCAGTTGGTTTTTGAGTTGTAGTAATCCAGCACCCCTTGCAAGCAGGCAACATTTTCGGGTGCGTCCTGAAACCGTGTAACGATTTTTTCAATCTGGTCGGGTTCGGGTGCATCCTCGGCGTCCCAGACCCCGATGACCGAGCCACGGCAGAAATCCAGCGCGTAATTCAGGGCGCGCGGTTTGGTGGTCAGGTTGTTGGCGCTTGGCACCTCGATCACGCTGATCCAGCTTGGAAGAGCGGTGCGGGCAATCGTCTCGCGTGTGATCGTATCGCTTTCCTCCAGCACGAGAACGACCTCCAGCAGCGACTTGGGATAAGTGAGCCTTGTGAGGCGCTGGATCAGCTTGCCCGCAATTTCCTTTTCTTGCAGCAAAGGCACGAGCACCGAGACTTTAGGCATCGGGAACGGCTTGCGCGGAAGCGGCGTTGCGGGCGTGGCTTGTGACATCTGCAACAGTCGCGCGACGAAAGCTGCCATTTTGAGTGTTGTACTCATCACCAGCGTTGTGAAGGCGAAGAGAATACCGATGGTAAGGGTCCACGCTGGAGCGAGGACCAGAAACAGACCCAGCACCCCAAGTATTGCAAGGGCCATGGGTTTGCGAAGTGGTGCATCCGGGTTCCAGCTGCGGCAACTTTCGGCTGCGGGCACACGTGTCGCGGCAGATTTTGCCAGTTCTGCACCATATAACGTACTGATATGCTGTCTGATTTGCCGGTCATCGACCAGCACTGGCAACAGGCGCCGCCCCCGTTCGCCCAGACAGGCGCGCAGGCGGTTGAAATCATCAGGATGGTTAACGCCGACCAGCAGCAGATCACCCAGCTTGAGCCATGGCACGCACCGGTGCTTTAGGCACAAGCTGACGGGCAGGGCGGTGCGCAGTGTCGGGTCCGGCGGATCTGCAACCAGATCTGCCACCGGAATGCTGTGCTGGCGCGACACCATATGCAGCACATCGCGTGCCGAGGCCAGCCCTTCGGCGACCAGTATCTCTCCTAAGGGTGCACCAATATGGCGCTGCAAATTCAAGGCATGCACCAGATCGTTTTGCGTAATGATGCCTGCGTTTACCATCACCCGGCCTATCGGCAGCTGCTCTGCCGGTGGCGTGGCTGCTTGGGGATCGGGGAACCGCAGGTAAAGGTCGCTCATCGCGTGCCTGCCTGAAATCGTTTCTAATCTATGAAGACGATTTCAGAAAACTCTTAAAATTCAGTTAATAGCGGAAAACCCTCCCCGACATTATGTCCGGCAGGGTCCCCTCAATCTGATCCAAGTGTCAGGATCGCTCTGTGGTCAGTTCCGTGCTGCCATAGCATCTGCAAACTGCTCGAACAGATAATAGCTGTCTTGCGGTCCCGGTGACGCTTCGGGGTGATGCTGAACCGAGTAAACGGGGCGCCCTTCCATGCGAATGCCGCAGTTGGAGCCGTCAAACAGCGAGCGGTGCGTCTCGATCACACCGGCGGGCAGGGTCTGCGCATCCACGGCAAAACCGTGGTTCATCGAGGTGATCTCGACCTTGCCGGTTTGTACGTCCTTTACAGGATGGTTGGCGCCGTGGTGGCCGTGGCTCATCTTGATGGTCCGCGCACCCAAGGCCAGCGCCAGCATCTGGTGCCCAAGGCAGATCCCGAAGAGAGGCAGATCGGATTTCTCGAGCACATCCTTGATCATAGGCACCGCATAGGCACCGGTCGCCGCCGGATCACCCGGACCGTTGGACAGGAACACGCCATCAGGTTCATGCGCCATAATATCGGCATAAGTGGCCGTTGCCGGCAGCACGGTGATATCGCATCCCGCAGACGCAAGACAACGCAGGATGTTGCGTTTGGCGCCATAGTCGATGGCGACGACTTTGTGCTTGGGCGCCGTCTGGGCTGCGTAGCCGTCGGGCCAGGCCCACCGCATTTCGTTCCAGCGGTAAGACTGCGCGCAGGTCACATCCTTTGCCAGATCCATACCCTCAAGGCCCGCAAACCCGCGCGCGGCTGCCACAAGTGCTTCGATATCAAAAATACCGTCAGGATTATGGGCAAGCGCCGCATGTGGCGCACCCTGCTGGCGGATCGCACGGGTCAGGCGGCGTGTATCAATGCCGCCGATGGCAATGCGCCCGCGTGCGGCCAACCAGCCCGACAGATCCTGCACCGTGCGCCAGCTGCTGGGGGTGGTCGGCATCCATTTCACAACCATGCCGGCGGCAACCGGATCGGCGGACTCGTCATCTTCGGGGTTGGTGCCGGTATTGCCGATGTGGGGGAAGGTAAATGTCACGATCTGGCCCGCATAAGACGGATCAGTCATGATTTCCTGATATCCGGTCATGGCGGTGTTAAAGCACATCTCGGCCACGGTCTGGCCGGTGGCACCAAAGCCCATGCCATAGAACACAGAGCCATCGGCAAGGACAAGGCAGGCCGTGGGAGTGGTGGGTGCAGCAATGGCCATGGGATATTTCCTTTCGGGGGCGGTGGGGCCGCAAGGCAGCCCCGAGGGGGAGAGCAAGCCGCGTGCAGGGCGCGGCAAACGGGTGTAATCTATAGCGGCCCCGTGGCAGGGTCAAGATTTGCGGGTGAATCAATAAGTGTTTAGTGCAGTGACTTTCGTTATAATCAAACGCATTGCAACCTCTCGGCCAATTGGTTAATCTTTTCCCTCTTGGATAACGAGCTTTAAGGGCACCTCATGGATCTGCGTACACGCATCAGCAACGACCTCAAACAAGCCATGCGCGACAAAGCGGCAGACCGCCTGTCGACATTGCGGCTGGTCAATGCAGCGATCAAGGACAAGGACATTGACGCGCGCGCCGAAGGCAATGATGACGGCGTTGGCGAAGAGGCTGTGCTGGCGATCCTTGGCAAGATGGCCAAGCAGCGTCTGGAATCTGCGCGCGCTTATGAAGAAGGCGGCCGTCTTGATCTGGCAGAGCGCGAGCGCGCCGAGATTGTAGTGATCGAGGAATTTCTGCCCCGACAGCTGGATGCAGATGAAACAATCGCTGCCGTTGATGCCGCTGTCGCTGAAGTAGGCGCCACGTCTATCCGCGATATGGGTAAAGTGGTGGCTATGTTGAAGGGCAAATACACTGGCCAGATGGATTTTGGTCGTGTGGGTCCAATGCTCAAGGACCGGCTGTCTAACGGATAGCATTTGCGAACGGATAACATTGGCGCGCCAATCAGCGGCGCAGGGCGCGCCGTAAATCGTCATAGAGTGCGATCCGTTCTTCCTCGCTTAGAAATGCACCAATCTCGACTTCGCGGCCTTTGCCGCGCAGCGTGACATAATGCGGCACCGGGCCTTCGTCTTCGTATTTGGTGACTTGGGTCCAATAGCGGTCACAGTCCCATTCTTGCACGTCGCCTTTCGGATTGGTGCGGGTCAGCCGCGCCAGTGTTTCGTCCAGCACCAGCTCTTCGTTGATCTGGCGGGATTTGTGATTGCGTTGCAATGCGTGGAATATCGCCCAGACAGTGCCTAGCGTGAACGGCAATATCCCCCAGAGGATCGGAGAGCCGAGCAAACCCAGAACCGGCAGCGAAATCAGCGTGAAAGTCGTTAGCACAAACGCCGCCATCCCGCGTGCGGGCAACGAGTTGTGTGGCCAAAGACGCAGGGTCTGGGGCGTGGCGTGCGGCGGTGATGTCCATTCATACGGCATGATGTTGTTTTAACGCGGAAGCGGGCGCAATCAATGCGACATTCCGCATGGTGGGGTTATTTTTCGACAAAGGTCTGGGTAAACAGCCAGATGCCGCGCGTAAACAACACACTGATCAGCGCCAGCGCGCCAAGCTCGATGCCAACCGGAGTGGCATCTTGCGCCTCGCCCCAAAGGGCGGCGGTAAAGATCAGGGCGAGGGCCTGCACCACAATGCTGTCCAAGTGCAGATCGCAGGCCCTGCAGGTTTGCTCTAAAGTCGCGTAGAGCGGGACAAGCAGACACACGCCCAGCACGGGCCAGACGAGCAGGGGCCAGACCAGCGGCGCGAGTGATCTGCCGTCCCCCGACACGACAGGCGCGGTATGCCGGATGGCCAGAACCGCCATCAGGGTAATGACCGCGCAAATGCTCATCAGCAAGAGTGTCAGATGAGCAGCAGGGCCCTTGCGGCGCAGGCCTGCCACCAGTTGGGGCAGCAGCACGATGATGCAGATCGAAAGGGCGAGCATGTGCAATTCCTGTGGCGGGAAAATTGTGTCTTCGGCAGTCCGCAGGTCATAGGGCAGATCACTTGACGCTGCACCATATAAAAAGGGCCCCAACCGCCGTTGGAGCCCTTCTTTGTATCTTGGAGGTTTCAGCCTTTAGTGGCTGTGTGCCTTGTCCCAGTCTTCCCGTTTTGGAAGCTGCTCGAACGTGTGCTCGGGCGGCGGGGAGGGCAATGTCCATTCCAGCGTATCCGCATATTCGTTCCACGGGTTGTTGACTGTGCACCGCGCACCGCGCGTGAGTGTCCAGGCCATAACGCCGAAGAAGAAGATGAACGAGCCGAAGGACAGGAACGCGCCCATGCTGGACCACCAGTTCCAGTAGGCAAATGCCTCTGGATAGTCGATGTAGCGGCGTGGCATGCCCTGACGGCCCAGGAAGTGCTGTGGGAAGAAGGTCAGGTTGGAACCGATGAACATGGCCCAGAAGTGAACCTTGCCCGCCCATTCGGGATACATGCGACCGGACATCTTGGGCAGGTAGAAGTAGATACCCGCAAAGATGGTGAACACGGCGCCCAGCGACATCACGTAGTGGAAGTGTGCCACAACGTAATAGGTGTCATGGTAATAACGGTCCACTGCGGCCTGTGACAGCACGATGCCCGTAACGCCACCAACGGTGAACAGGAACAGGAAGCCGAACGCCCAGAGCATGGGTGTCTTAAACTCGACCGAGCCGCCCCACATTGTGGCGATCCACGAGAAAACCTTCACACCTGTGGGAACCGCAATCACCATCGTTGCCAGCATAAAATAGGCCTGCTGGTTCAGCGACATGCCAACTGTGTACATGTGGTGTGCCCAGACAACAAAGCCCAATGCACCAATTGCGATGATCGCCCAGACCATTGGCAAGTAACCAAAGATTGGCTTGCGCGCGAAAGTCGCGATGACGTGGGAGATGATGCCGAAGCCCGGAAGGATAATGATGTAGACTTCGGGGTGACCAAAGAACCACAAAATGTGCTGGTACAGAACCGGATCACCACCGCCAGCGGGGTCAAAGAAGGCAAAGCCGAAGTTACGGTCCATCAGCAGCATCGTGATCGCACCGGCCAGAACGGGCAGGGCGAGCAGGATAAGCCATGATGTCACAAAGATCGACCATGCGAACAGCGGCACCTTGAACAGGGTCATGCCGGGGGCACGCATGTTCAGGAAGGTCGTGATCATGTTGATCGCGCCAAGGATCGAAGAGGCACCGGACACGTGGACCGCGAAAATCGCGAAGTCCATCGACATGCCGCCTTCTTTCACCGACAGCGGCGGATAGAGAACCCAGCCCACACCGGAACCGGCCTGACCGTTGCCGCCCGGAAGCAGCACAGAACAAATCGCCAGCGATGTACCGGCCACATAGAGCCAGAAAGACAGGTTGTTCATCCGCGGGAACGCCATATCGGGCGCGCCGATTTGCAGCGGCATGAAGTAGTTGCCGAAACCGCCGAAAAGCGCCGGAATAACCACGAAGAACATCATCAGGATACCGTGACCGGTGATCAGAACGTTCCAGAGGTGCCCGTTGGGCGTACATGCAGCGGTGGAATCAGCGATGAAACGCGCGCCTTCCATACACATGTACTGCACACCGGGGTGCATCAGTTCGAGGCGCATATAGATTGTGAATGCGACGGCAATAAAGCCGACAAATGCGGAGACGATCAGGTACAGAATACCGATGTCTTTGTGGTTCGTGGACATAAACCAGCGCGTGAAAAAACTGCGCTCGTCTTGATGATCATGCCCGTGAATGGCTGCGTCTGCCATGCGGTGCCTCCTAAGCTGTTGTTAAAATGCAAATGCGCCTGTTGGCTAAACACACTGCGGACTTACTTTCTGCTTCTAAAAGCAACTGGGCTGTAGGGCAATGGGCACGTTGGTCGCAGGTCCAAGTATTTTCAAGCCCCTAGGGCTGGAATACCTGGGAATCAGGGCTAACACCTCGCAAGAGCCGGATCCTGACTTTTTGACTAAAACGGTTGCATGGGTGTGATGTCGTTATCTCAATCGTAAGACAGGTGGCGCAAGAATGGTCATGCGTCATGGGTCAGGGTCTCCGGCACTGCTTTGCAGTGTGGCGGTCGTACAACCTGCGCTGTGTCGGGGCCAGAAGTTGGGGCCAGAAGTCGGAACTGGAAGTCGATTCTACTTAAAAAGAGGGAATCCGTGAATGATCGCTTTGAACCGGATACTGTTGGTCGACGACGATACCGTTACACAGATGATTCACCGACGTGTGATCGCAAAGTCGGGTTGTGCGCTGTCGGTTGATGTGGCGTGCGACGGACAGCAGGCGCTGGATTTGCTCCACGCCGATCTCGATTCGGGGCGCGCGCTGCCAGAGCTGGTCTTTCTCGACGTCAACATGCCTTGCATGGGCGGGTTCGATTTTCTGGACGACTATGCAAAGCTGGGCATTACTCCCGCGGAGCAATGGGTCATCCTCACGCTGTCGAGCCCGCTGCTGCCCGCCGATGATGCCCGCGCGCACTCGGATGCCTGTGTAAACAGCGTGTGCGATAAGCCGTTGCGGTGTGATGCGGTGGTCGTACTGGCAAAAGCATTTCGCCAACAACAGCACCCTAGACCGGCTGCGGTGCTTCCCCGAATATATCCTGAAAGGTCTGGCGCAGGGCCACATCAAGATCGTCCATCGTTACCGGCAGGCCAAGGTCTACCAGACTGGTCACGCCGTGCTCGGTGATGCCACAGGGAACAATGCCCCCGAAATGATCCAGTTCGGGTTCGAGATTGATCGAGATGCCGTGATAACTGATCCACTTGCGCAAGCGAATGCCGATCGCGGCAATCTTGTCTTCCGCAGGAGCGCCTGTGATGGTTTGCGGCTTGTCAGGGCGCATCACCCAGACGCCGACACGGCCCTCACGTATCTCTCCGGTGATGTTGAACTGTGCTAGCGTGGCAATGATCCAAGCTTCCAGCTCCTGCACGAAACGGCGCACATCATGGCCGCGCGCGCCGACGTCCAGCATGACATAGGCCACCCGCTGGCCAGGCCCGTGATAGGTGTAATGCCCGCCGCGTCTGGTGGCGAACACGTCAAAGCGGTCCGGCTGGGTCAGGTCTTGCGGCTTGGCCGAGGTGCCTGCGGTATAGAGCGGCGGGTGCTCGACCAGCCAGATACACTCGCTTGCGGTGCCCTCTATAATCGCCGCGACGCGCGCCTCCATCCAGCTCTCGGCGTCGCGAAACCCGGTCAGGCCGGCAGAAGTGATCCATTCAATCATGTGTGATCTCTAATGCGCGGATCGCCACGGGGAAAGCGGTTTTGCTTTCCATGCGTGTCGTAAGCGTTTCAAGAAGGCTTGCATCCCGCGAGGGTCCAGGTGCCACCGTCCTGCGGCACCCGTCAATGCCGCGAGGCTATTGCGGGGTAAAAGCCCATGCATGCGCCACAATGCTCGCCCTAATGGCGCGGAAATTTGAAAAGCAGGTCGCGGAAACCCAAGTCCGCATCGCTGTGCTGCGATACGGCTCTCGGTAAAGCTGTCAACGGGCCCACAGGTTGGGTTCGTCTTTGGCAGGGGAAGCGGATGTGCGGTGTCTAGCGGGCCGTATATAAGGCGTCGCTGATGGGCGAAAAGACTTTGGTTCCAATCTCCTGGCAAGCACAGCTGAGTTGATCTATCGGGAGATCGTATCAACTGACCGGTGTTTCATACGGACAGCATACACACTCCAAGACTAAAGAGGCGCTGCGTCCCGAATATCTCTCAACTGGGACACGGGGAGGGGTACGCGCGATGTGCAGGCAAAACGAAGGGGCTGACAGCATCGGGTTGAAGCCGATCTCGCAGGTTTGTCCCGTTATAAGCGGTCACAGCGCGCGCCCCGCTTCAGGTCCGATAGGCACTGCGGGCTTTATCGTTCGAGAAACCGCACAACTGAACAAGGTGATTGCTTTGGATGCTGCGGGGGCGGCGCGGAAGATATCCAAAAATCTGACATCAAGCCGACCCGAGGGGGTGCCAGCCGGTATTAATTTTCACGCTCTGCCAATACTCTTTGCAGCATGTGCACGTAGGTTTGCGCCCCCTGCGCCCCTGTCAGCAGATATTTTCCGTCGAATACCATTGCAGGCACGCCTGAAATCCCCCGCTCTGTCCAGAAGTGTTGCCGCGCGCGGGTCTCGCTTGCATGGCTTGCACTTTCCAGCACAGCGCGGGCGGCATCGCCGTCCAGCCCGACACGTACCGCCACATCCACCAGTACATCGTATTGCGAAACATCACGTTCTTGTGTGAAATGGGCGTCAAACAAAGCCATCTTTAGTGGATGTTGCAGTCCGGCCTCCTGCGCCCAGTCCAGCAACTGGTGGGCAGCAAAAGTGTTCACGATCCGGCTGTCTTCGTTATACCGGAAATCAATGCCCAAATCAGCACCGAGGCTTTGCAAATGCGAACGGTTTTTTAAGCTCTGCTCTGGAGAGGCGCCATATTTCTCGGTGATATGCTCGCGCAGGTTTTGCCCTTCGGGCGGCATGGCGGGGTTCAACTCGAACGGGTGCCAGCGGATAAAAGCGCCGGCACCGGTTGCGCCAAGGGCCTGCTCCAGCTGACGAAACCCAACGATGCACCAAGGGCACATCACATCGGAGATGATGTCGATCTGGACCGGCGTGATATGGTCGGTATTTTCAGACATGCGTGCTCCTGCGGCCTGTTATCGCAAATAGATCTGGAGATTTTTTGCGATATTTACAAGACCTTCAGTCTGGCTGGTCCCCGGTGGGCAGTAGCCGAAAGATCCATAAACCGGCGGCCCCCCGTTGCGGCGTCCTTTTTGTTGCACTTTGCCTCTTGAGATATCCGGCAACCCACGCTATTGCAGCCAAATCATCCATGGCGTGCGGTCGTGGCGGAATGGTAGACGCGCAGCGTTGAGGTCGCTGTGGGGTAACACCCGTGAGAGTTCGAGTCTCTCCGACCGCACCAACTTACCTTGTGTAAGTGTATGTTTATCAAGTATATCAAGGCGATGACGTCCTCCCTGAGACACATTTCGGGACACTTTGAGGACACTTGCGATGGTTGTTATGATGAAGCTCAAGTATGTTGATGAACTGTCGGGGGGGCCGTAAAAGGTTCCGCCGCCGCTATCCCAAGGCCACGTCGAAGGCGCTGGGGGAGGATTTCTTTCAGGTACCCATGAAGGCGCGCGAAGGTGCCGCTCTAGTCGCTGAACAGGAGCGTCTTGTAGCTGCTTTCGAGAAGATAGTGGCCAAGTCACGTGAGAGCGCTGGGCAGGTGTCAAAGAAAGAGCGTTGGGAGGATGCCCTAAAAGAGGCTGAGGCGATGCTTTCAGCCATCAAAGGTGGGCTTTCCGAAGATGACAGGCGAGAGGTTCTAGCCGACGAACTCCACCGAATAGGGGCGGACCCTGTCTTGGTCAAAGCGGTAGCGGCACCTCAGTCAGATGCACCGCCTGTTACAATGCTAGATGCAAAGGAAATGTATCGCAGAGAGCGCATGAATGGTGCTGATGGACGCAACCAAAAGAACCGCTTGGAGCGGGTTTGCAAGAGACTGGAGGCTTCTCTAGGTCCGCTGGACAAGTTGCCGCTGGTGAAACTCAAGAGGGAACATGGGCGGAAATTGAGGGACCATATGTTGCAAGCTCCTGCAAAGGGTAAGAAGGGCAGGCTGCTGTCTCCTTCGTCCGTTCGCAGGGAATTGGACATGATTTCCGCCATGACGAAGTTGGCAATCACGGAGTTCGATTTGCAAGGTCAGTTGGTCAATCCCTTTGAAGGCTTGTCAGTCGGGAAGGTTGATGAGGCTCCGCAAACGGAATGGGAAAGACGAGACCCGCTGCCGGACGAGGTTCTTTTTGAAATGAGAAAGAGATTGAAAGAGAACGTAAGGACGCCTGAACTTGGGCTGATATGGCGTATTCTCAGCGGGACCGGATGCAGGGGGGCTGAGGTTGTTGGTCTCCGCGTCGAAGACGTTCAAGTTGTTCACAAATACCCACATATCTGGGTCAGGTGGCACGAAGACCGTCGCGTAAAAACCGCAGTGTCCAATCGACAGGTTCCCCTTGTAGGTGACGCTTTATTGGCTGCTACTGAGGCGCTGAAACTTGCCGATGGTCACCACATGCTCTTTCCGAGATACGCCCGCGAGGCTGGTCCTGATGCTGCTTCTCAGGCGCTGATGAAGCACTTACGGGCCGTCACCAAAGACCCACGTCACGTGGTATATTCCTTGCGTCACAACATCAAGGACTCACTGGTGGCCGCTGGCGTCTCTGAGCGAGACGAGAACCGTATTTTAGGCCATGCGCTTGGCGGCCTTGGTGATCGCGTTTACGGTGGCGGAGAGATGCGATTGAAGGCCGCTTATGAGGCGATGGAGAAGGCCCTTTCTGGGCAGCTGTAGGGGTCCCTCGCTAAGTCCTTGCGGGCCCCCTAACAAGTTGTCAGGAGGGCGCGCTGGACTGGTCGGTGGCGGTCCCAAGGTGTGCCATGGCACACTTCAGGGGTGGCACAGTAATGCCGCCTAGAAGTCTGGTGAAGGGTCTGCTGTATTGTCCCGAAGGATGGGTTGGCGGATGGGTGCAAACTCGTCCTCTTCTTCTGCGAAGAGATAATCAGCCATGTCGCGCATGTCTCTCTCGCCTAGCGCGGCCTGAAGGGCCTCCGCTTTGAGGCTGATGTCTGTTCTCCCATGCTTGCGGAATGCCTCCTGCACCTCCGCTGCGATCTCAGCTATCATGCGCTTCTGTTCCTCATCCGTGGGCGGCTCGAACATGGTTTCGTCGGGCCAGCTCCTGTCCTTCATCCAGTTGTCCGTGGGGGTAGCTTCTGCGCCGCGCATTGCTTTGAGCTGCTGTCGCATGCGGGCGATGGTTCTTAGGGAGACCGTCGAGGAGCGAGCCAGTTCCCTTTTCGTCACCTCGTTTCCATATCGCTGAACAAAGCTCCAAGCCGCATTAGTGCGTTCTAGAAGAGTCAGAGGCTGGATCGTGCGGGTGTTCGCTGCCAACGCTGCCAGTTCGGCCTCCTTGAGAGAGCCTTTGAAGATGCGTGCCGGAATACTACGAGAGTCCTTTTCGGCCCTGTAAGCCTGCATCCTGAAATAGCCGTCCAATAGTACGAAGTCCCCTGTTCCTGCTCCCGTAGCGTCCTGCTCTTCCCAAACCAGAATGGGGTCTAGGCTGCTCTTATTGCGCAGGGTTGAGCTATGGTTGAGTTTGGGTGACGCGCATCATCAGGCGGCGCTGGTTTCTGTGGTGCCGGTCACTTCGACACCGTCATTGAACTTGATTCCTTCTATGACTTTTGGCAACTGGTTTCTG